>Ga0073900_10000667_pt1 | contig 21175 bp, 17 predicted proteins | sample KloWWTmetKNB5Kit_FD_66666 | JGI IMG/M metagenome (GOLD analysis project Ga0073900, IMG submission 66666) | Active sludge microbial communities from Klosterneuburg, Austria, studying microevolution and ecology of nitrifiers - Klosterneuburg... | ecosystem: Engineered > WWTP > Aerobic digester >...
GATATTTCAAGTCTGCATCTACAAGGTACTATGCCTGGGACTTTGTTAAATCCAGCCATGCCACTCAATAAAAAAATTAATATCTCGCTCGGTAGTTTTGCTGTTGCTGGCGGCACCAACGGACCATCAGTAAATGAAATGACAAGCAAAAATCAGGATGGTAAGCGATACTTGGACATTGACAAATTAAATGCAAATCTTGACGAAAGTCATGATATCTATGCTACTTCAAATATCAGGACCATAGATGCGGCTGTAAAAATAGGCAGCTTTGTACTCATGGGTGGACATGGATTTCGGGCTGATGCCAATCTGCGATATACTGCTGATCTTGTCAATCTTGCCTCATATGGCAATGCACCATACATTGGAAAAACTTTGGAATTGGGCCCAGTAGCTGATGTGATGGCATACAATGAGCTCTACCTCGGTGCACAAAAAACATCTGGTCGATTTACTATTGGATTGAAAGCCAAACTTTTGTATGGGATTTCGAATATAAGTACCGAATCATCAGATGTAAAATTTACCACATCTGACGAATATTATCAACTCCAGTTTAAAAACAATTATATCCTTCGCAGTTCGGGGCTATTGCGATACAATGGAATCGACAGTATTACGATAGATCAGTCTTATATTTCATTCGATAATTTGTTTTACAATAATCGGGGATTGGCTGTCGATCTAGGTGTTGCATTTCAAGTAAATAAAAATTTCTTAATCTCCGCCAGTGCTTTGGATCTGGGCAGTATCAAATGGGATTTTTTTCCACGCAAATATTCCAGTATAGGTACGTTTTCATTTGAAGGTGTAGATTTGGTGGATTATATTGTAGATAGTACCTTGTCGGTAAAAGATACTTTATTAGATCTAATTAAAGTCAAATCTGAAATCGAAACGTATTCAACAACATTAAACAATACTTTTACATTAGGTGGCCGATACACAAAAGATAATTGGAATTTTAATTTGCTGTATATGATGCGAAATCAATATGGAATCAGAAATCATGCGTTATCGGTATCAGTATTGAGAAAAATCTGGGTATTTGATTTAGGTATTCAATACAGATTGGCTAAAAATGATTATTCGGCTATCGGATTTTATACAAAATTGAATCTAGGGCCATTTGCAGCCTACATCGGGGCCGATAATGTAGTCGGTATGTTCAAACCACTTGATTCGAAAAGTGCATCTATCAGATTTGGTTCATTACTACAATTTTAAATAAAAGGAAGAGATGAAGAAAGTCGATAAACATATTTTCAAAAAAATTTTCATACTGAGTTTTATAATAGTGAGCTTCATGGCTTGCAAAAATGAAACATCGGTTAAATCCACATCAAGTGGAGATCCTGAATTGGATGCTTTAACGGCTAGCATAGCAAATGACCCTAAAAATGCATCTTTATATTATCAACGTGGGCAAAAATATTACGATAAAGCCACATACGACAAGGCGATCTTAGATGTGACACATGCATTATCTATAGATTCGCTCAATCCAGATTATTATCATTTGCTATCCGATGCATATCTAGATTATTATAATAGCAAAGAAGCACTAGCAGCCATGCGTAAGGTATTGTCTCTGTATCCCGAAAGAATACCATCGCTTCTAAAATTAGCCGAACTCAAATTTATTCTCGAAGATTACGATGGCTCTATACTTACCATAAATGAGATTGTGAGATTAGATCCACAAAATGCCGAAGGATTTTTTATGTTGGGTATGAATTTCAAAGCACTCAATGACAAAGAAAGGGCATTAAATTCCTTCCAGACTGCAGTGGAAATGAATAGCAACTTGACAGATGCTTGGATTATCCTCGGCGAAATGTATGAAGAAAAGAAAGACCCAAAGGCCTTGAAATATTATGAAAGTGCAGTATTGAGCAATCCAAACTCGATGGAAGCAATTCACGCTAAGGCATTTTACTTGCAAAATCATGGTGGCGTAAACCAAGCAAAAGACTTGTACAGAAAAATAATAATCACAGACAAAAATTATTCAGATGCTTATCTAAACCTTGGCTTATTGTATATGTCAGAAGATTCTATCGATAAGGCATTTGAACAGTTTAATATTTTGGCCGGTGTAAATCCTACCAATTATATGGGTTTTTATATGCGCGGAGTAGCCAATGAAAAAAAAGGGAACAAACAAGCAGCACTTAAAGATTACCAATCAGCTTATAATTTAAACAGTCAGGATAAAAAGGTGCAAGACGCACTTTTCGCTTTAAAAAACCAAATTAATTAATTCAAAATTTTTTCTTAAAATGAGTAATTTTTCTAAAGTTATCGCAGGCGTCATCAGATGGGGAAGTTGGGGCTCCAAACTTTCATCATCAAAAATGGCTTCGATGATCAACTCATGTGTAGAACATGGTGTTACCACATTTGATCACGCTGACATCTATGGAAATTATACTACAGAACGTGAGTTCGGTGATGCCCTGATCCTCAGTGGCGTACCCAGAGATCAGGTTCAGCTCATTACAAAATGTGGTATCATCAAGCCATGTGCCGAAAAGCCAGGTTTCCAGATATCACATTACAATACATCAAAAAGACACATTCTCGAGTCTGTAGATCAGTCATTAGAAAATCTGAATACAGAATATATTGATGTGTTGATGATCAATCGACCTAGTCCACTTATGAATTATGCCGAGATCGGTGAAGCATTCCACATGCTGAAAGAATCTGGCAAAGTACGTGAATTCGGAGTTGTAAATTTTTCACCGGATCAGATCCGTGCTTTATCCAGATTTTATCCTATTTCTTCGCACCAAGCAGAGGTATCCTTTACCCATCTAGGACCATTGATGGATGGTACAATTGATACCTGTATGGCCCACGATATGGTACCTATGTCTTGGTCGCCGCTAGGTGGTGGCTCTATTTATACCAATACAAAAGCCGGTAAAAAATTAGAAGCTAAATTGCAAAAACATGCAGATAAATATGGATGGACGCTTTCTGAAATGGCCTTATTGTTTTTGATGCATCACCCAGCTGGTATTTTACCAGTTGTCAATTATGCAAAAGTGGACAAAATCAAAGAAACGGTGGATCTGTTGGATGTCGTTTTAACCAACGAACAGTGGTTTGAGATTTTGATAACTGTACAAGGTTACGAAATGCCTTAATACATTACCAATCAACAAAATATAAAAGCTGTCAACCTTTACGATTGACAGCTTTTTTTTAACACAATCTCGAAAGAAACATAAATCAAATTATCTAAACTTACATTCATAGCATTTTAATAATACTAATATTACATTATGATCAAACTTGATTTCAAAAGCAAAATCATAGAACAATGTTCCAACTTAATCTTCGATTGTTTTTTAAGATTTTACATCAAAAGGCCTACACAAAACAAGCATTTTCTTTACATTTGCATTAACATTTAATTCTTATGACAGACGAGACCATATTTGATGACAAAAACACTCACGAAATGAATACCAACCAACTAACTGCAAACCGTATCAAAGAAGAGAGAATAAAGCTCAATTATGCTCAACAAGCTGTAGCTGACTATCTCGGTATGGATATATCCAATTATTCTCGTCTCGAAAATGGGAAACTTGAAATCACCATCTCGAAACTCGAAGCCATTGCTGAGTTTTTTAAAATACCTGTTGTTGTTTTAATACCAAATGGCACAACATCGAATATCACTATTAATAATGGAAGTTATGGTAATAATAGCACTATGGTACATAATTATTCTGATGCTGATATACAGAAGTCTTTAAAAATGGTCATCGAATTATTGCAAGGTCAAGTAAAAAAGTAAATTATTAACATATTTTACAAAAAAAATCATGACAAGAAAACTTCTATAATTCCTTAGGTAAATAGGATTATAAGCAATAATCTATATGGAAAATAAAGCTATCAATTAGATAAAAATTAATCTTTATCATTTATGATATAGTTAATTCCTAAGCTTAAATATTTGGGGCGTACTACAATAGGTGATATTTCTCTCCCTATATTATCATATCCAGCTATTGCAAAATAATCTTGCAAATAAGATGATGTTTTTATGTAAATATAGGAATCTTTATAAATATCAAAACCTACAAAAAAAGCATAATTTAGGATGTTTTTATTGATTATATATTTTGTCAAATCTCTATATTGATTAGGCTGTGTATAATACAAATCAGAAAATCTACTTACCCCAAATTCAAATCCTCCAGTAAGTCCATCAAAATTCACACGACTTCCCAATCCAATATTTAAATGATTCATATACAAAAAACTACTATTTCGACTTTTATCTATGCTCATTCTATACGTCCCATATGATGGGTTTAATGATACAAAAAAATAATCATTAATCTTGTACTCAATAATTAAGTGACCTGACATACCAACACTAGGATTCAAACCAATTGAATATGGGCTTGTTATCCCTGGAGGTGCTTTTTTCTTTAAATCTACTTTATTTACTTCGAGACCTATCCCAAAATTAAATTTCTGCCCATAATGGGGCATAGTGGATAATATTAAAAAAAATGTAACTAAAATTACTTTCATAAACTTTTATTGTTAATTACGTAAATCCTTTTTTAAAATATAATACTGCCATTAATACAAATACCAATGAAAATAGAATTATAGCATTAAGCCTATAATAATATTTTAATTGCTGCTCATCTAAAGTTACCTTTTTAATTTCTCTAGTAGGAAATATTAAAATAAATAGTGGCAACACCATTAAATAGCCAAAAAGCAAAATACCTTTCCGTTCCCACTTTCCATGATCATGTAAAATCACAAATGGATCTATCTCGAAAATAATCAAAATTGATATTATTAAGATAAAAAACATAAGAATTAATGGATTTCGTCCCACTATTAGATTAAAAGTATCATACACATTTTCATCCTTTCTAGTGAAATAATTAGCAAAACCCAAGATCAATTTGATACAAAATTGTTTCATTATTAAAATTTTGAAAATGTCGAATATACTCCCCCCATAAATTAAACCACTTAGCTAGTAAATTAGTTAAAAAATAATTTATAAAAATTGTCATTTATGCGGCTGATTTAACTGGTTCAAGATATGAATTGAACACAGTGTTTGGAATATTATTATTTAATTCCGTGTGTCTTCTTTGTGCATTATACCAATCTATATACCATCCTATTCCTTTTCTTAATTGCTCTGCGTCTTGAGATGGACGTATGTATATGTGTTCGTACTTGATTGTCCTCCAAAATCGTTCTATGTATATATTGTCTTTTGCTCGGCCTTGGCCGTCCATACTAAGCTTTATGCCATTATTTATTACTCTATAAACAAAGTCGTCTGAGGTGAATTGACTGCCTTGATCTGTATTTATAATCGTTGGGCGACCATGTTTTTCTATACAATCCTCTAATACATTGCAACACCATATTGAGCTCATGGAGTTAGACAAATCCCAGTGTAAGATTTTCCTACTGAATACATCTATAAATGCTATTAAATACATATACCCTTTGGGCATGGGGATGTATGTAATATCTGCCATCCAGACTTGATTGGGAGCTGTTATTGGCAGATGCCTAAGTAAATATGGATATTTCTTATGCTCTGGGCTGATCCTAGAAGTGTGTGGGCCTGGCATAAGGGATTTAAGTCCCATAACATCATAATACAAGCGATTTATACGTTTGATATTCACTACATATCCTAAATCCATTGTAAGCCATGTATGCATACGCTCTGCACCGTATTCTGGATGATCGGTGTACATCCTATCCATATGTGCCATCAACTCAAGATTCAAATCGCTTTCATCAGTCTTCCTAGTATAATATTGGCTCGATCGATTTAGCGAAAGTAATACACATTTACTTCGCATACTAAGAGGAGATTCAACTTGGCTTAGCATTTCTTGCTTATGTTCGGTACTAATCATCCCAATACTTTTTTTAAAAAATCATTCTCCATTTGCAATTGACCAATTTTGGAATATAGCCGTTGTGTCTCTGTTTCAACTTTATTCTCATCGTCATTTTTTGTGCCAAAAGTAACATGAGCATTTTTTAAAAAATCACTCTTCCATGTGCTTATTTGAGTTCCAGATACTTCATATTTCTGCGAAAGCTCAGCTAAAGTCATCTTTTCTTTGAGTGCTTCTAATACAACTTTTGTCTTAAATTCAGCGGTTAACTTTCTGCGTTTACCATTCATTCTACTTGCCATTTTGATGTAAATTTAGTGTTTAAAATTTTATTAAGCAAGTGGTCTAGTTTTTGGGGAGTACTATAGAATAAGAAATTGACCTTTCAAGTTTATTTATTTAATTTCTCCATTTTCCCTATGCTCTTTGGTTAAAAAAATATTAAATTATTTGTGATGTCGCCATCCAAACTACATGGAAAACAACTCCTTATTTTGTAAGTTGAAAAGATACCACTTGTTTTCTATAAAAATATATTTGAATTCCGAAGAAATATCTATTATAGGATAGTCTCCTGAGAGTAATATTTTTGAGTTATCATCTTTAGTCCATATTTCATTCTTTGAACTAATTTGATCGGTAAAATAGTGATCTTCATAGAAATGAAGTTGAATACTTTTTACTATTAAATTATTTTTAAATACATTTAATATTACTTGACCTTTATCAGAGATAATAAATTTTATATCTAAAGCATTAGAATCGACTACATCAAAGCGTTCATTTTCAATAAATTCTGTGTAAGAAGAATAAATTGATAACAATTGTCTAATTGAATCATTTTTAACTTCCAATAAAGTCAATCCCTTAAGGGTACAATTTATTCCACATTTTGCAATATAATTCATTACCCACCTATTATAACTGATTTGCTTCAAATTATCTTTGCCATAAAAGCTATTTATTAATATTTCATTTTTCATTTTTGAATTTTGATCGATATAAATTCGAGTTACATTTAAATCGCTTATGAATTCTGATGATAATTTTATTTTTGATGAAGTGCATGCTATGACTAATAGAAATAGAACATACACAATACATTTATCTAAGGCCATATTTTGTTTTGTGATATTGAATATTTAAAAAATGTTGATCTACCGTAGGATGCAGTTTTAGTAAATGTACCATCCTTGTATCTATTCCAATTAAACCCAACTTTAGGACTACTTGCGTTCCAAAAAAACGCTCCTTTTGAAATATTACAGTTCGAACACAAAATTGCATTCCAAGCACCAGAAATTCTATTAAAATATTTATGTGATGAAGAAATTTTAAAAAAAGATTCAAAACTCATAGCTAAAACCTCATTATAAATTTTTCCCCCAACCGCATCAAATTGATTTTTCCCTCCAATTTTTTCTACAAATCCTTTTGTCGGTAATGCTCCAACATGTTCTAATCTCCTCAATATTATTTCTCCAATACTTTGTGCTTCTTTAATATCATTTGATGATTCTCCTGCGACTAAAGCCATATATTCCTTAAAACCTTGAATCTCGTCATTAGTAATTTTCCTTTGTTCTTGTAATGATTCATGATTCATAACATGATTCATTGCGGCGGTAATAAATCCTTGCCTTAACCCTATCCAGAAGTTTCCACCAATTGCAGAAGCGGTAAGTCCTCCAGAAACTGAGCCAACTGCTATCACCGATATTGGTCCAAGTTTTAAAGCAGTGGCTATACTGCTTGACGCTGAACTAATGCCACCTGTTAGAAATCCTTCATTATAACTACCACCTTGTAACCTAGAAAAATATCCACCTACATGCCCATGAGCTAATACTTGAAATCCTGCACGAAGAAATTCATTTCCGATACTACCTGCGATTTGTCCTATTCCAAAAGATGTTATACCAGAAGCCAAACCAATAAACGCAGCCCTTAAAGAACCTTGGAAAAAAGGTTTATGGTTCATCAGGTTTCGAACACCATTAGTAAAAATTGAAACTCCAACACTTATAAGCAAATGGATAAAGTTTCCATCTGGATCAGTATATTTCAGTGGATTGTTATATCCATAGCTATATCTGTTATAATTTTGGCTATTGCCACCATCTTGGATATAATTGTCTGGACTCAGCATCCTTGCCAGCTCAGGATCATACATCCGTCCATTCATATTGATGAGGTGGAACTGTGGCAGATGTTCGTGTCCTGTATAGCCACGATATAGCCAGATAGGATGACCGAGTGGTATATTCTCGTCTATATATGTCCATGTACTGTAATCTCTCCGCCTGCCCCATGGATCGAAGGTTTGCACTACTTCGTCAGTACCAGCGGCATTGGTCACCTTGATGATAGAGCCTAGATGATCGGTATATACATAGTGTGGCGTGTGCGTGCTGCCCTGTGTATCTATGATGACCTTGAGCTGACCATCGATGGCGATATAGTGTACGATGGCTGTCCCTTGTTCGCTGATCACTTTTTCGTAGTCACCGAGATAGTATTTGGTTTCTTTTACGACATTATTATATCTGAGCACCGACTTGATCCTATTGCCATCATAGCCATAGGTGTAGATGAGGGTATAAGCCCCTTCGCGGATGGTATCAGGTTGCAAAAAGCTATTGTACGTGATGTACTGCTGGGCATCTTTGATGAGCCCGTGTGGATTGGTGATTTCAGTGGTTGCATATATTCTGACTGGATCATACGTATAGCTACCTACGTCGGTTTTCTTCAGGATGTTGCCATTGTCTGCATAGTGTACAGTATCATGGTGTATGCTCATATCTGATGATTGGGTCGTCCATCGGACCAGGCGATCGAGGTTGTCATAAGCCATCGTGTCTTTATTGCCATACTGATCCCACCTTTTTTTGAGATTGCCATTCTTATAGTCCCAAAGCATATTGTACTCATAGCTACCATCGGTGGTAGCATATTTCACAGGGATGCCGTGGAAGTAGTCATAGACACTTTGTTTGCCATTGCCTAGGGTATATTTGGTCACTTGGCCTCTACCATTGACCTCATCAATAGTTACGTAGGTGGTAGAGCCAGAGTAGATGCGCTTGACATAAGAATAGCTGTCATATTCGTACTGTAGCGTGAGCCCTGATGGAAAGATACGAGATGAGATCCGATCCATCGCATCGTATTGGGTGGTAGTAGTGTAGCTCTGTCCGTCTATGGTGATCTTATCTGATACGAGCCTGCCTACGGCATCATAATCCATCTCATGGATATCGCCTGCATGGCCCGTCACTTTTTTTACCTTAAAAGCCTTGCCTACCACACCAGCAAGCCAGTATTCATAAGATGTAGTACCCTCGGGTCGCGTCAATGTCATGAGCCTACTGAGATTATCATAGAGCATGGTCGTAGTCTGGCCTTTGGCATTGATCTCAGATTTCATACGTCCATAGGCATCATAGTCGTACTGTGTGATACCTGCGCTGATGTCGATTTGTTTTTTCTTGCGGTTGTATTCGTCATATTCTACAGATACCAGTACGGTATTGCCTTGTTTTACTTCACGTAGGCCACCATGACTGTAATAGCTAAAATCGAGTACAGTACCATTAGAGTCTGTAGTCTGTATCGTCTTGCCGGCGGCATCTACCTTGGACGAGCTCACCTTGCCATCGGGTGCTGTCGTCGTGATGGTCTCATACCCTTGGTCATAGGTATAGGTATATTGTGTATTGCCAAAGGCTGCTACATCGGTCGTAGTAGAGGCGATCCTTTGTGCAGTATAAGCTACACCATAAGTATTGGTCGTAGTCAGGATGGCTTCTCCTGACTTATAGGGTATGCTGCTTTGAAATGGATTGCCCATTCGATCATATTGGTGCGTACTTTTAATCCAATGTCCATTAAATCCCTGAATTTCATTTTGTACAGGTCTATTCATTTGATCATAATGGATAACAGAAGTTGGTCTGTTAGGACTTGTTGTTATTTCTTTTTTAATTCCTGGCATTATTTGCCAATGATAGTTTTTGGAGACCATTACGCCAGCTGGGCTTGTAGTAGTTTGAAGTCTTCCCCATGAATCATAGGTATTAATGGTAGTATTTTTCGCTTCATCAGTTATTGTCAATGATTTTCCCCATTTAGGATCAAATGTAGCACTATACACTGTATCACCTAATATATTTTTCTTAATATTTACGTATCTTCCGTAATTATCATAAATATAATATACAATTTGATCAATTAGACCAATACTACTTTTTTTCTCCTGAAATAAGCCTCCGTGATTATAATATTCATAAAAATAATTAACTTCTTTGGTCTGTCCGACAAAATTTTTTCTATTTGTTACTTGACCTAAAGAATTATAATCGATGGAAGCAGTTGACATATAAGTAGCCTGACCTGAACGATTAAGAGTTGTGATAATTGTAGTAGGTTTGTCAGGAGTGGAAGAACCAAAAGCACCAAATGCACTTTGTACTGTTTTACTTTCTATCAGCTGAGGTATATTTCCAGAATAGATGTTTGTAATTACAGTTTGGGGATTTGCAAAAGAGTCATAATTATTAAATATTTGCTCATTTTTTCTATTTTCATTGTAATTATTTAAAATAATACTGGCAGGAGTTACCAAATATCTGCCTGATCCAACGGAAGATAAATTATATGTAAATTGAGATTTTGTAAAGTCCGCACCTGTAACAAATTCAGTTACAACACTGTCTTGTAACATGATGCCATATGTCTCATTGGCATGAAAAAAATACTTATTTCTTAAATATGACCATTTATCTTCAACATCCATCATACCAAAGCCTATTAATCCTTTTCCATATCTATGCAATTTTGCTTCACTGTATTTGTATGTTTGAGTTTTCATTTTGATAGGATCATAATTACCGCTATCAAATGATGTTCCATCTTCTGAAAGAAATTCTTTGACCAACCAAATTGGAAGGTCAGTATTTGTAATGACAGAATTAACATTTTCAAGTTGACCTCGTGTGTAAAAATCATCTCCAGCTCCAATTTCTTCGTTCATAAGCTTATAGTCAAATATAGTTGTATATAGTTCACCATTTCTAATTTTGACCAAAAAATTCTCTTTAGATTTGAAGCCCACTAATACATCTAAAGGGTCTTGAGAAGTATACACTCTATGTAATGATGCTGCTTTCCCATCATTCCCCATATAAGGACTATGAATTGTGCTATGTGTATAACTTACACCATTATGCACATTATACAACGCATTGTCAAAGATTAATCCTCTACTATAATATACATCTGTAAAAGTAGTCAGAGGATTAGCTTCTCCTATAAGCATAATATCACTTCTACCATCACCATTAAAATCACCTACACTTACTGTTTCCCCTACATAAACATCAAAATCAGTTTGAGTTAAAACTGGTGCACCCTGCCAATCAAAATTGATCCTTTCAAAACCATTCGCTTTGCTATAATTTATATGCCAAAGTGAGCTATTAATTGTACCTTTTCTAACTAACACATCAGTATTGCCGTCCCCATTGAAATCTCCATAAAAAGTTAGAAATCTTTGATCGAAAAGTCTATTTTCTAAAGGAAGTGATCCACTATTATTATAAAATATTTCCTTAACATTCGTATTTGTTTCAAATTCGAATACTGCACTTTTGGCCCCATCAATTACAAATATGTCAGATTTTCCATCACCATTATAGTCAACAATTGCAATTTTCTCAACAAAATATCCCCAATCATAAATTGAGGTGAAATTAGATATATTTGAAGTAACCATTTGCCAATCTGAAAGAGGTTGGCTTAAATTCCGTTGACCATATGTAATGAACAATCGTTCACCATTTATATATAATATATCTGCTAAACCATCAGCATTAAAATCCCCTGTGTGCATTGGAGCTAAATGATCATTATTTAGTTGTTCGCGTAGAAGTGGATTACTACTGGATGGATTCAATGTATAGCTGTTTGAAAAATCAAGTGTCCCGTTTGGGTCTGAGTTAAAAAAAACTCTAACTCTATAGGAAGAATAATTTATTGATCCAGAAGTTTCATTAATAGTGTAATAATCAATTACATCGTCTAAATTATCACCATTAAAATCGGCTAAGCTTACAATTTTACTCGTAGAATGTAAAGAAACATTAACTGATGTATTTGATGTTCCATGAAAATAAGTATGGTTTTCAGGATTTGTGCTTGACCTCCTTGCAAAAAGGAAGTCTGTGATTCCATCACCATTGAGGTTACCTGTAAAATAATCATCATTAATATCAATATCTCTAAATGCTGTTGTAACAGCATTTCCCATAGGTAAATCCCCATATTTAAAAGCCGTATTATGAATAACTGTTTGATCGGCGCTACGCTCCCTTATTTCATTAAGGAAGGAATTTCCGTTTCGATATCCATACAAGAAATCATAAAACTTAACATTTTGACCTTCTGTACTGATAGTAATATTTGTGATTAATAAACCATTGGTTTCGTGTGATCCTCCTTGATACCTTATAGTCTCTTCAGTCCTTTTGAGGTATGTGAATTTGACAATTGCAAACGGTGTGATACTTGCCACATCGTTTCCTGTATAATGAATTTCGTCTATTACATGTTCATACCACATATTGCCCGATAAGTTGTGATCTGTTTTGTATCTATAACTTATATAATTACCATCAGGGAAGATCATTTTACAGAGATGCCAGTTTATTGCTTTACCTTCAAAGTTTTCCTGCCTTGAATTGAATTCTTTACCATACTCATATTTTACGCCATCTTTGGTCTCCATTACAAAATATAAAGGATCACCATCAGTACCCCCAAAAGCTGTAATTCTTTCAAAGCCCTCATTTTCTAAAGCATACACACTTCCACTTACACCATAAGAACCTGTAATTAGTTTGAGTCTCTGACCATTTATTACAAACCTGTCATTAATTGTATATCCAACGGAAGATGTTGTACCATCATGGAATTGATTTCTGCCTGTTCTTCCTATTACAGAAAGACCACCTAAAGACCATCCATAGCCAAGTAATGATGAGCCTCCCATAGAACTGTATTGAACTGAAAGTTCAGGTTCTACTCCATTTGTACCTGGAGCCATCACTAAATCTACTTTATATCCCGCCGCACCGTTATTGACTGATGCTTCTCCCTCAATGCTTCCAGTAGCAAGTGAAGTGTTTATACTTAAATTTTCAATTGACGATTCAGAGTGTAGTGTAACATATGACACATTTTGAGCATTGATGGAAGTTTTGCCATATCCAATAATATATAGTATCGCTATAGAAATTAATATACTTTTCATTACAATAGAATTTTGAATTTTCTTATTTTATACAATTTTCTTCATTATTGGCTATATTTGGATTGTAAATACCACCAACACCTTGCAATGGAAAATAACATCCATCTTTTCCTATAAGTACATGAGCATCTTGATCGCATCTTACTACACACGCCTCACCAGAAACTTTAATCAATTCTTCAGTATTATCAGCTTTTTTAAAAGCTAGAATAAAGGTATAAGTAAATTTTCCTGTATAATCAAATTGTTCATGGTTTTTAGGTTTATAAGGTCTCAACAAACCAACACCTTTAAAACTCCATGATTCTGGATCTAATATATCAAGACCATCTCTAACAAATATTACTTTACCGGTATCATTAAAAATTTGATAATTGGCAACAGCAAATTTTCCTTTTTCCATCTTATTGCAAATCGGATAGAAAGCATCATTGATGCCATCGCCATTGGGTGTGATGACATTGGGTATATATACTTTATAATCTTCTACCTCATACACTTTGGGCGCTGTACCGCAACATCCGTCATATATAGTGGTGGTGATTACTGTTTCTTCTTGGGATGATTGTGTACATCCGGTGACGCTTATTGTTACACACAATAAGATTATTTGAATGATTGTTGGACTACTAATTCTCATTTTATTGTACTGTTTTTATTGGTTACTCTTTGATTATCTGGCTATTGCCTATCACATCTATAGTGCCGAGATTGTATATAGAAGGTCCGACACAACTCGGATCATCCATTTGGACGATGGTCACATGGTCCATGATCAGTTGACCATAGTTGCGTATCGATGTCCCATAATACCACGGATGGCACTCGGCATATAGTCGCACATTTTTTAGTTTTGTGGTGCCGCTATTGATCTGGAAGCTCCTTACATAACCACCGACATATATTTCGCTTGTAGGTGTTTGCAGGATATTGATAGACTTATTGATATGAATAGGCGTCGATGCCAACATGATTACTTGCCCGGTCAGCAACGGATCGAAGGTGATAGTATCCCCATTTTCTGCGCACTCTATAGCTTTGCGGAGAGAGCCAGTACCAGTGTCATTCGTATTTGTTACGTGGGTGCTGCAAGTGGGATCACAGCTTTGATCTCTTACGATACGGCAACCCGCTCCATCATAAGTGTAGCAACGTGTTTGAGCTCCAACATTATACAAACCCAGCAGACAGATTGCCATTATAATTAATATCCCATTCAAAACTTTATTGCCTAACATATTACACTTTTTTCTGTTTCATAAATGGCGTCATACACCATCCAAATGATGCATCTTGCAAAATAATATTGTATAAACATATCTCGTCGCTATCACAGATGCTAAGCGGCAGATTAGTATATATTCGAGGCAGCTACAGACCGCCTTTATTTTTACAACAAACAGGTGCGTATGGATGAGGCTTCCATGTAGATTTATGCTGGGTCGTTACACAAATCATCTTCACGTCACAAATATAATTAGGGTTTTGCATTTTTCATAAAAACAGCGTATTTATCCTTTGCAATAGTATTGCATAATATGCAAGAGTAAATAAAAATGAGCCGTAAATCCAGCGATATACGACTCAAGAATGACCCTCTAACTATTTATTTATTATGAAAATACTTTCTGATTTCTGTTGTTTTTAATAGTTTAAATGCTATTTCATTGAATATCATACAAATGTAGGATAAAAATTAGAATTGAATTAAGAAATATTTTAATAAAGGCCCGATTGATTTTAGATATTTTGTACGCCTATGCGACATTTTACTTTTTTTTTAAAGACTTTAACATTTCCATAATATAAAAAATATGCACACCATCGTTAAGAGCTATTATATAACTTAAAAAAACATTTAAAAAATGGGTTCAACTTCAGAAACAGGGCACATCAAAAACTTAGCCCACTTCGAGGATCTTATCTCTTACTGCCAGGCGTACGGTACTACCTACAATCCTAGCAATGCCGCACTTGCCATCCCACAGTTACAAGCTGTTTACACCGCCGCACAGACCATGATGAACAATTTCAAAGTCCAAAAAACTGGATTTGACAATGCTATCAATGCACGTCGTATCGCTTTTGAAGACATCAAGCCCTTGGCTACGCGCATTATCAATGCTTTGATTGCCTCCGGTGCACCTAAATTGACCATTGATGATGCCAAAGGTGTCAACAAAAAATTGCAAGGGTCAACCAGTAATAAAAACGCCACCGAAATGACCACTACAGAGGGTACCGAATCTCCCAAAGGCATTTCTACATCACAACAGTCCTACGATCGTCTTAAAGATCATTTTGCCAATTTAATACAAATTCTTTCGCAAACCGCACAGTACAATCCCAATGAAAATGAATTGAAGATTCCACAACTTCAGGCAAGGTTGGGTGCCCTAGAATCAGCAAAAACCAGTTGGATTGCAGCACATACCACATTTAGTAACGCCATTAACGAACGTAATGCCTTGCTCTATCATCCTGAAACAGGCCTGAAGGCCATAGCACTAAATGTGAAGGTATATGTAAAGAGCTTATTTGGAAGTCAAAGCCCACAGTACAAGCAAGTCAGTGGTTTAAAATTTGTAGATAGTAATTAAGGTAGTTTTCTGTGTTATTTGAAGGTCCGGGATGGCCCACGAATTGCATATTAATGCAAGTTCTTGCCGCCATCCGGACCTTTATTATTTATATGAAAATATCTGCACGATAGATTTCTGCTAATAATCATTAATTTTTGTTTACAATAGTATAGTTGAAGCACCCAAAAGTTCAGTTGGAGCATCCGAAAGTTCAGTTGGAGCATCCGAAAGTATAGTTGAAGCACCCAAAAGTTTAGTTGGAGTATCCGAAAGTTCAGTTGGAGCACCCAAAAGTATAGTTGAAGCACCCGAAAGTTCAGTTGGAGCATCCGAAAGTATAATTGAAGCACCCGAAAGTTCAGTTGGAGCACCCAAAAGTTCAGTTGGAGCATCCGAAAGTATAGTTGAAGCACCCAAAAGTATAGTTGGAGTATCCGAAAGTATAGTTGGAGCATCCGAAAGTTATATTAAATGCACACTCCACTTTCAATCCTTTCCAAATTAAAATACTTGTTTGGTAACTTATATCTCTTGCATAAATTTATAGTGCCGATTAAAATAAATTAAATTTTTACTCAAACAATAAAGGCAAATGAATGGCTACTTTGTCATTTCTTTTCAAATAGCAAATAAATTTTTCCACCTAAAGTTGTATCCCTAATCCTAATGAGAGATTTATTATTGTGGGCTTACTTAGTGTATTTCCGGAATTTATACTAGTTGTAAACTTATGAAAACCAACCATCGACTCAATAGAATACCTATTGCTGATTGCGTATTTTGCATTTAGTGATGTCACAAAACCCATTTGGATTTTGCCGTTATCTTGTGGTATGGCACCATTATATTCTACAATATCCTCATTCCATAGCGTTTTGCCTTTCCCGAATTTGGACACAACAAAAAACAAACCTGCAGATGGCCTAAATGTCCATTTCCTATGATTATAGAGGTAGCCGGGACTAAGAGATAGTAAAATTCTATTTTCTTCATTTCTATGCCTAAGCGTTCTATCTACCGTTTCTTTGGAATAACCAGTTCCACTTATTAATGACTTTTCGCCGGACAAAAGATTTTCTTCTACTCTGATTATAACATTTTTGAGTTCTATAGAGTTGACCTTTGTACCAGAGTAATTGAACTCACTAAACCATTTTTGATAATCCAAGCCAGTATTTATAAAGAAATGTTTTGATACGGCTAAATTGCCATGTAATGCAATGTGAAAACCTGGAAGTGCTCTTTCTGTTGTCGTAGCTTTAAGTTGTTCTGTATTAATGTTAAGAATTGATAAATTATTTGTTTTCCAAAATATGACACCAGACGATAAAGAAATATCAGTAAAACCGAAATACAATTGACTGTTTTTCTCTAATGGAATAATTGATTGCACTTCTAATTCAGGTAATACAGTACTAGTAGATAGTACATTTGGTGTTTTTATTCTGGATATTGGATCTACTTTAATAATGTTGGAGTTTGTAGTAGTACTTGAAGCACTAATTGCAGGATCATCGGTTAATGGAATTGTGGATTCTGCTGTAAGCAGATTGGTTTCGATCATTGAGTTTGGTTTTGTGCCATCGTTGTTGTCATTCTTCTCGCTCTGTGTTTCTATTTGATGTACTTCTGTAGCTATAGAGTTAGATTTGTTTTTAGTAATGATAGGATAAGCATGAGCATTGAGATGCATATCTTCGGTTGCAGAGTCAACTTCCTCAGATTGATATCCCAAAGGTGTTGTAGTTTCAGAAGCGATAATATGTTGATTTACTTCTTCCTTGGCTATGTTTTCTTTGATGTTTTTTGCCCTTAAATCCGTGTTCGACACTTTATTCGATGTGACAAGCCAATATACGCCAATACCAACAAAAATAAGCATAGGCGCAAACCACCAAAATATGATCCTTCGTTTTTTTTCTTTTTTACCCATTTTCTCATAAATCCCATCACGCATATCTTCCCAAGACATGTCCTGAGGGAATTCATCTTCCTTCCTTAGATTGTCCTTTATTTTATTGTAATATGCCATATCGCATTTTATTTATATCATTAAAAATATTGGTTTTAATCCATTTTATAGCCCTAAAAAGTTGTGATCTTGATGTCTCAGGAGTTATACCCAAAAGTTCTCCTATTTCCTTGTGTGAATATTCGTCTATGACAGAAAGCAAAAAAATGGTCTTGTATCCCACTGGCATATTAACCAGCATTTTTTCTAAGTCATTTACTGAAAGTTTTTCTAATGAATCCAAAGTGTCATAATTTTCTTCATCAACTACTTCCAAGCCAAAGCCAATTTGAATTTTGTCTTTCTTACGTAAAATAGCGATAGATTGGTAAACCGCAATTTTTGAAATCCAAGCCTTAAAACTTCCCTTTTCTTCATCAAATTTATCAATGCTTAAAAATATCTGTGCAAACACTTCTTGCATCGCATCCTTTCTGTCATCATCAGGTGTAAAATAATTTTTTATGATTGTAAAAACATAAGGCGCACAAGACCGATACAACACGCTATATGCCTGTTGATCTCCTTTTATACACTGCGATATTGTATTATTTCCTACCAATCCTTTCTACCACTTTTTTAAAAATATCAATTACAATCTACCAAAGTATTGAAAACATCTTCGATATATTGTAAAGTTTTTTGCTGTCCATTTGCCTTTAATTTTATTGAAACAGGAAAGTCAATATTATATTGAAAAAATAAACTGTCTTGCATCATTTGTTCTATTTGATTGTAATTTTGGAAAATGGTAGAAGCATTAAAAGCCTTCACTTTAATAGGAAATACCAAATCATAACAAGGCAAATCTGAACCCAATTGTGTACCTGACAATAAAAAGAGTAAGTCGCCAGATGAAAAACAAGCATTAATAAGTTGGTCCAATTCAACATCATTATTAGCCGTCAAAATTGCACCATTTGCTGCCTTAAGGTGAAGTGGAAAAATGAAATATTGGAATCTACCTTGCAGCAGTACCGTACTAAATACTTCGCTATCAGTAATCGTAAATGGTGTTGCACTGCCAAGAATTACGGCTTCCAAAGGGAAAACTAATTCGTAGCAGGCTATAAAGTTAAATGCATTTATTTCAATTAAGGTACTATCAACCGTTGGTCCCAGATTACAATTTAAAAGCAAATTCAATAGTGTATTTGCATCTGTAGCAATAAATGTTTCGCCTACATTATTTACTAAACTAAATGGGAAAACAAAATATAATGGCTCAGATGCATGTTTGAGTATAAAACTACGTTCATCTTCTACAACAATAAAACTGCCGTCTATTTTGCTTAATGTGATCGGATATTTTATGTTGTAACATGAATTTGTTTCATTGATTACATAAGCAGGAAATAAGTTGGTGGAAAGCTCGAGTGCCTGAGGATAACAACCTGCAGCGTATTTGGCAAAATCCCACAAATTATTTACCGTATTTTCAATCCCTAAATTGTCAATTACCTCGAGTGGATAAACAAAGTCAATGATCTGTTTGGACGAATCTAAAACTAAATTATTAAACGCGTCTATTGAGTTAATGTTATAAGTATTTTGATTGAAATCTATTAATTTGAAAGGAAATTTTACTGTAATACATTCAATCTTTATATCATCATTTTGTACGTCGGTTCTGGCTTTTGTCAATATATCATTGACATATACTATTTGGGGCTCGTAAACTTCAGGTTTTACAATGGAATCATCAAATTCATCAACACCACATGATGCCAATAAACTTACTATGAAAATTAAAAAAACATATTGAATCCGAATCATAACATTATATTTTTATACTCCGATCTGCAAAGTTCCATATATTATTAGATATAAATACTCATAACGTTGCATCAATGCTCAATTAACTATTATTAAATTTAATACTATCAAGTTTGGTACAAAAAAATGGCACTTAAAAAATAAAATTTATAACTCCATGCAACGGTCCATCACTTTATTACTAATGATAGATTGATAATTATTTCAAACTCAAAATTTTTAAACATGAATTTTAAAAATGTACTTTTAGTTTTACTGTTGGGCTTTACAATACAAGCATCCGCACAAGTAAATTGCAATTGTTCAGCAGATTATGCACCAGTTTGTGCTGTAGATTCTTCAGGCCTTTATTTAGAGTTTCCCAATACTTGTTGGGCGAATTGTTTAGGATTTACAGTAGTAACTGATACAACACTATGTGATAATATCAATCCTTGGGGAAATTGTGGCTGCATTATTTCGGATTCTACAACATTTGTCTGCGCTGAAGACAGTCTGGGCAATGTTTTTCCTGTACCCAATGTTTGTTTTGCAGCTTGTTGGGGATTGACGGTAGTGACTGATAGTACACTCTGTGGCAATTGGGGAGAATGTGTGTGCCCCGAAATATTTGACCCTGTTTGTGTACAAGATAGCCTTGGCAACTATTTCGAAGCACCCAATGCTTGTGTGGCAGCTTGTTGGGGACTGACGATAGTGACTGATAGTACATTGTGTAATAATAGTGGCGGATGCGTTTGTCCTGAAATTTATGCGCCTGTTTGTGCACAAGATAGCCTTGGCAATTATTTCGAAGCGCCCAATGCTTGTTATGCAGCTTGTTGGGGACTGACGATTGTGACTGATAGTACATTGTGTAATAATAGTGGTGGATGCGTTTGTCCTGAGATATATGATCCTGTTTGTGCACAAGATAGTCTTGGCAATTATTTCGAAGCGCCCAATGCTTGTTTTGCCGCTTGTTGGGGACTGACGATCGTTAGTGACTCCATTTTATGTGATATTAATACGGGAGATTGTGGTTGTGTTATTACCGACTCGCTTTATATATGTGCACAAGATAGCCTAGGAAATATCTTTAGCGTACCCAATGCTTGTTTTGCGACATGCTGGGGATTGACAGCAGTCGAAAATGGAGATTGTAATAGTAATCCATGGGAAGATTGTGATTGCGAATTCAATGAAAACGAACCTTTTATATGTGCAGTAGATTCGCTCGGACATCCATGTTATGTACCTAATGCGTGTTTCGCGACATGTTGGGGATTGACTCTTACTAATGATTCTATTTGCAATGTGATAGATATCGATCCAGAAATAGATTTTGGTGCTATAAATTGTATAGATTCAATCAGTATAAATGAAAATACAACTTTTCAAGAAGCATTATTATTAATAAGCCAATCATGTGGATTAGAACTTCCAGAATGTATCTTGAATGCCCCATTATTTACCACAGACTCAGCATTTTTTGCCTATATTGTTACAAACTGTGATGGTGACTTTGGATTCAATGGCAATACATCAGGGTCGAACGTTATGAATTTATATAATATTATACGAAATAACA
>Ga0073900_10000668_pt1 | contig 21127 bp, 17 predicted proteins | sample KloWWTmetKNB5Kit_FD_66666 | JGI IMG/M metagenome (GOLD analysis project Ga0073900, IMG submission 66666) | Active sludge microbial communities from Klosterneuburg, Austria, studying microevolution and ecology of nitrifiers - Klosterneuburg... | ecosystem: Engineered > WWTP > Aerobic digester >...
TGATGTCAGCCATATCCTCGTCACGCTTTTTCTCAAATCGTTCTCGGACTTGAGGATTGGCTATTGGAACTGCTGCGCTTGGATTGTAAATCCGATAAAAACGTCCTGTGACTAAACCTACTTCAGCCAACGAGCGTTGCCAGGCTGAGACGACCTCTTCAGGATTGTCTTCTTGGGCAGTGACATCAATCTGATTAAGAATGTATAGAAATTTATTGGCATCAGCTCGATTAACGCTGGCAGAGACTAAATAGGCCAGCGTATCTTGCATGGCTTTAGGCTCGGGGTGGCGTGCATCAAAAAACACCAAGACAAGATCTGATAAATTGATGATATGTTGTGTTAAGCGCAATGTGGAAGCGCGCTGATTGTCCGCATCAAAACCTGGAGAGTCAATCAAAATTTTTCCACGGATATTTTCAGATGGGCAAGTTTTTAATTGTAGGTACGCATCGATACGTTCTTGCCCAGCCTCAGAGATTTCTTCAATACTGCGGCTTATTTGAAAAAAAGGAAAACGCGGATCTGCATCCAGCGCTATGCCAGGAAGCGTTTTAGCTTCATTATGTCGGCTGTAACAAATCACTGTAAATTTATCATCAACAGCCTGATTGCCAGTACGTTGCAGTGGTAAATTCAGATAAGAGTTGATGTAAGTCGACTTGCCGGCTGAGAATGTGCCTAATACAGCTATCATGGGCCACCATGTCACACAGGTCGCATAGGATTCATCTTCACTGAGCAGTCCCATGCTATGGCCGACATAATCCATTTTCCTAAAACTTTTTACAGCCTTAGCTAGGGTCGGATTATCTGGATGCTCATCAGCGAGGTGTTTTTGTAAGCTTTTTAAGTGTTTATTAATTTGTGTTGAACTATGTGACATAACAGTCCCTTTTCATTCTTATAAAAGTGCACCCCGACAAAGATACTTTGTGGGCGGTGGTTTGGTTATTTATTAATTTTGCCCGTCTAAAAACGATGCTGTTTTTCAATCAGGTATTTTGGCTGTTTTTATAAATATGAGGAGATGCACGTTGGCCAAAATTCTTTTTTAATCAAAAGAAAACAGATATCGCATCATTAATTGATCTAACACATTCATTACTAGTAAATTTCTGTTGAAATTAAAGAAACTAGCGTGTCGATTCTACCAAGAACAATTCTAGCTTGCTAGTAAATGATATTTCTAATATTAATGCCGCTCGTTGGTGAAATGATATTATCATAGCCGATTGAGTGTTTCCGAATCCTTTGGATATAGGGTGGCTGTGATTTTTTCTTTGATTACAAAGAGAGGTATAAGATCGAAGCATGAAATCATATAAAGGAATTAAACCAGTTTGCTTAGCGGGAGATAATGGCGGCATATGACGATAGAAAGTAATGATGAGCAGCCAGCAGTCCGTTCTGCTCATGTTGGTCGCTACATACTTATTGGTTTTTTGACTGTCGCACCATTGTGGGTCACTTGGCTGGTATTTGATTTTTTATTGAATTTACTGGCTCGTGTGGGAGCTCCGTTATTGCGCGGAATGGCACATGCAGTCCGTCCATTTTCAGATACCACGGCCAGTTGGTTATTGGATTCCAATTTTCAGCATGCAGTGGCGGCGCTACTGACTATCGTTAGTTTATATGGCATTGGGTTGCTAGCATCCTTTGTCATTGGTAAGAAAGTGATTGGTATTTACGAAAATATTCTGGCCAGACTTCCTCTGGTGCAGACAATTTACGGAGCTACCAAACGTTTTTTACATACTATCAGTAAACCTCCCGTGACTGGGCAACGCGTCGTACTCATCAGCTTTCCCTCATCGGAAATGAAAGCGGTTGGTTTTATTACCAAAGTCTTGCATGATAAAGACACAGGAAAGAAACTTGCTGCAGTCTATGTGCCGACAGCACCCAATCCTACTTCGGGTTATATAGAAATCATTCCGATGGAAAACGTAATACTGACGGATTGGACGACTGAGGAAGCCATGACATTTGTGGTGACGGGCGGTACTAATGCACCGGATAGCCTGCGTTTTTCAAACCCGCCAAAGCAATAAAAAGCGAAACTGAGTAGCGCTAGAAATTTTGAATACGAATGAAGGTCGTGTGCTTTCTTTCACGTATTCAACGAATACGGCAGAGATTGAATGTCAAGCGCAGGGCCGTTCAGGGATCGCCAATGAATCTCATGAGATTCAGCACTGCTTTGCTGAATAACGGCCAATACATCAAAACCGCCGCATGGTGATGGCGCAGCATTAACGATATTGCCGCTAGATTGATCCTCCATATCCATACTGTACAGCGCATCGCCAGGTTGTATCATCTGCGTTGTGGCAATATGGGCCAAATACATACGTCGCTTCAATTTTCCAAGATATTGAGTACGTGCAACAATCTCTTGCCCTGGATAGCAGCCTTTCTTGAAACCGATGCCCCCGATGGCATCCAGATTGACCATTTGTGGCAAGAATGCTTCCTGGGTTTCAGGCAAGATGATCGGAATTCCAGAGCGAATATTCAACCAATCCCAGCAACCGATGCCGACAGGTTTGGCATATTGACTCAATCGTTCCCAGAGAGCGGGGGCGTTTTCAGTAGATGTGATTAGCTGCATACGGTGCTGGGAAAAGCAAAGTATGCCGACTTTCTCGGTATGGATAATATGCATGGGTTGATCTGAACTGAGTTTTAGGCCTGTTATTTCTTCAAACAAGGCAGCAACATGTTGTCCAGCGATACCCATTTGGATCCAAGTGTCGCTTGCATCCGTTATTTGTACTTTGGAACGCAACACAAAGAGCGATAAACGTTTTTGGACAGAAGCGAGCAAACTGGCGGGAAGTTGCATAAAACAGTCATCATGGTGCTGCCACAGCAGGAAACTGGCCAGCATCCGGCCCTTGGGCGTGCAATAACTGCCATATTGCGCTTTTTGCAGACTAATCTCCCGCACATCGCAACTGAGCTGACCTTGCAAAAAGGGTTGTGCGTCTTCCCCAGAGAACCGGATCAAGCCAAAGTGTGAAAGGTCGGTCATAATAGTATCCGTTCGCGTGGCACTAAGCTCCGCTGCCATATTACCGAAATGAATCACGTGATTATTTTCAATAATAGCGTGATGACTGCGTAAATGAGTATGCCAGGCTGGATTCATATGAATACTACGAGTAATCAAAGAGCGTAATTATACGATATCCTGTCTGAATGAAAATCCTGGATCTTGGCAAATTGCTCCTTGGTGTCATGAAGAGAAGCAATGACTCAGAATTTGTGCTTTCTATAACGGTTGTCTATCCGTAAATGATTTGAATATGATCATTTTGTCCGTTCAGCGTAAACCCTCATTTCGACTTGCGACTGTCCTGAGTATCGCTCATTGTGTTGCAGCGGGTTTGTTATGGCCGCTGATATTGCCTATGAGCACTAAAGCAGTCATCGCTATCTTATCGATTATCAGCCTAATCTATTATTCGAGGCAAGAAGCATTGCTCTCCGCGAGCAGCGCTGTCGTTGCTTTTGAGCTATCTGATGACATGCAATGTACTTTGACTACCCGTGCTGGTGAATCAGTTGTCTGCACCATCTTAAGTAGTACTTTTGTAGCGCCTTACATGACTGTTCTGAACCTGAAACCAGTCGGTAAATTTCTGACTCGCAGCGTGGTGATATTGCCGGATGGCATTGATGCAGAAGTGTTCAGGCGATTGCGCGTATTGTTGCGCTGGAAGTGGAAGAGTGTCCGTTGATTAGGAAAATATTTGATAATCTTATTGCCGACGCCTAGGGTGATCTTCACGAAGATTGGAGTTATGCTATCTCCAGAAAACTCAATTAGTTTTTTGTGCTGATTTAAACATAATATTCAAATAAATTATAAGAAAAGAAGGAATAATAATGAAACAGATTTGCTGGACGGTGTTGTTAATAGCTTTGTTGGGCTGTGAAGCTATCTCGGATGCTAATCAACGTCCATCCATTGATGTCAAATTGATCGGAGTATGGGAGGGAAAGTATACCGAACCTGGTGGTTCGATAAAAAGCTGGACGCAAACCAGAAAGGCGGATGGTGGTTATTTGATAGAATTCAGTTTTACAGAACTGGATGGTACAAAAAAGCATTTTTCCGAATCAGGGCGTTGGTGGATCAAAGATGGATTGTTTCATGAATTGGCTTCGTCTGACATGGAGCAGCCAGATAAATATCAATATCAATTTAAAAAGTTAGATTGTGTCAATTTTGCACTGATTGATAGTGCTGAATTACCCGAAGGGCTCGAGAGTTACGAGTTTAGTGAGTGTTTAATGAAGGATGGTCCCGTGGTCAGTGCTGGTGAAACGACCAAAATTCCGGTTATCACATCAAAAATGGTTGCAGGGATTTAGTTTGAAGGAAATATGGATAGGCGCAAGATTTGCTAAGGAGCTACGGTTCCCTGTTGGCGGCACACACCAACAGGGATTCAATAACCGTTAACGCATGCGAGCTTCAACAAAAGTGGTTTCTCGGTTGAAGTCATCCCAAATATAAGCCGGTTTGACAAAAGGTGTTGTAGGGATCAAAAATGTCGCAATATCAAAAGCACCGCTTAATGAACGTCCAACCGCATTGGCAATGCCGGTCAGGAATCCAACGGTCATGCCATGCACTACACCGTCTCTATTCCCTACGATAGTGATCGTTTTGGGGATTTCAACGACACCTGTCACTGCATTGGCTAAGCCATTTCCCAATTTCTCAACCGCTTTGTCCGGATATTGATCGGCCATTACCAAGTTAGGCGTTGCTAACAGCGTGATAAATAGTATGAACAGCGCTTGAATGGTTTTTTTCATAGTAAATCCTTTAATGATTAATGAATTGATTGCACTGATAAAGCTCGTGAAAATGGTTTATTTGTTAGTCTGTTGCTTAAGCACGCTGACAATTCTCTCGACTTCGCGTTCAATCTGATGTTCTGGATATTTCTGATTCTGCAATTCGGTTCTCACTCGGAAAGCAATTTCCATGATGAGCAGATCCATGGTATTGATATCCCCTCTTTGTGCAGCTTCCTGATATTCGACCTGAAACCGATTGATAACGACCATCATGGCATCCTTATCAATTTTCATGCTGGATAAAATAGATTCCAATTCATATTTCAGGTTGCTGGACATCAGAGGCTGCATCGAATTGGGATCTATGTCAGGCTGATAGGGAACATGTTTGTGGATTAGCACCGATGACATGATCAACGCGACGCCTGCGCCTACAGTAATCACTACAAATTGCCAAAGCCTATATTCTTTGCCACGGAAATTGACTACGTTGATGCGTAGCACGCCAAGCCGTGTATAGACAGTTATTCCTACCAGAAACAGAATGGCACCAAGTGCCATGATAGTGGGTACAATCGGATGCACAATTTTACTCCTAATGTCTTGTCTTAAGGTTCAGTTGCAGTTTGTAGAAAATTCAAATTTCAGCAATAAAGCTGAATATCTATCTAGGGTACATATTTTAGCTTAATACGATACTCAGTTATTAGCAAGTTAGCGATGACGCCAGATTTCTAGTTACAAAATGGGGATTCAAGCGCTGTATGCAGACAGTATGCAGTGACTGACGATTGGAATTGATAGTCAGTCACTGAAAAAATCAGCGCGGCGGTGGCGGAGGGGGATTGCCAGATGGTGGCGATGGCGGAGTGAAATTGGGCGGTGGGTTCAGAATTCTCGTGCCGGAGGGATTGCTGGCCGGTTGATCGGCTGTGATTCTGCCGGATATCGGAACGCGATGACCTTTGGCATACATGCATTGAATGTAACTGATGTCATAACGTTGCTGATTGATGTATGCGGAAGTACTGGCGGTGCCCGATCCGACCAATCCACCGGCTGCCAGACCCGTGCCGGCACCGATTGCGGCGCCACTGCCGCCACCGATTGCGGTGCCTGCGATGGCACCTAATCCAGCGCCAACGGCAGCACTTTCTAAGCCACTGGCGCGGGATGACTGCTGGGCAGTGACGCCGCCCACCTGTTCATAAGCATATTGCCGGCATTCGTATTCATCATATCGAAATTGTTCGAAAGTTTTACCGGAACCAGGTAATGTCATCACACTGGGACCGGTTGGCAAATTAACGCAAGCCGTCAATATGCCAATCGTTGTTAGTAAAGCTGTTGTTCTGTGTATGGTCATCATGTGCATTTAACTCCATTAAGGGGCGGTTGGCTGGAGAGCGACTCGCAACCAACCACCTGGGCAGTCTTTGATGTGAGGATAGTATCCTTCCGGATCTTTGCAATAGTGCCAGTAACTGGTTATTGATTCAGTTCTCTGAGGTGTTTGTTGCTGGATATAAGCGGGAGGGCGATGAGGTGAAGGCGCAACCACTGTGCGTGGGTAAGTATAATATGGCGTGAAAAAGGGATCGGTATATCCGAAAGTACGATAACCGTAGAGACCGGGCCCAAAGAAACCAGGATTATAGTAACTTCCTCCCCAGAATCCCGAGCTATAGTAGCCATTCCAAAGCCAGGGATCATAGTATCCGCCAATGCCTACATTGAAGTGATGATGGTGGTGATCAGAATGGTGATGGTGGCCATCATTGTCCTGAAAATCGTTTGTGTCGTGATCGGCACCACTGTCAAAATCCCCGCTGTCTTCACCTCCAGAATCCCCGCCACCATCTTCTGCATTAACCAGTGTCGAGTTATTGAGCGTGATTGCTAGCAATGATAGGGTAATCAAAAGCCATTTTAAATTTCTCATACCACTTAGCCTCGAATCAATCCAGTAATTACAGTAATACCCGGCGCATCTTGTTGATAATCTTGGTATACAATACCGAAACTATTTCAGCAACCAATCTGACCTTATTTGAATTCGATAGGTTCCAATAGCGTTTAGATATAAATCAGGTTGAATCTAAACGGAAGCTAAATACAAATGATGCGCCCTGTCAAATATGAACCGAAAGAAGGTATCATATGGGCACAGAATTGCCATCGATGGCTTTTATGAGCCGGTAAACTGAATAGTTATATTTTTTAAGGAGAAAATTAGAATGTCGCAAAAACACCCGGTTATTGCCGTTACCGGATCATCTGGTGCAGGTACCTCTACAGTTAAAAGCAGTTTTGAACATATTTTCCGTCGCGAAAATTTGAAAGCGGCCATTGTAGAAGGAGATAGCTTTCATCGTTATGATCGTGAGTCGATGAAACAGGCTGTAGCAGAATCAGAAAAAAATGGCGGGCGCGCAATCAGCCATTTTGGACCCGAAGCCAACGAGTTCGAGAAACTGGAAACCTTATTCAGAGAATATGGTTCAAGTGGTAGTGGACAGACACGCTTATATCTTCACAACGATGAAGAAGCAGAGCCTTGGAAGCAAAAAGCAGGCACGTTTACTCCCTGGTCACCTATTGCTCCTGGATCTGATTTGTTGTTTTATGAAGGATTGCATGGTGGCGCAAAAAGCGATACGGCCGATGTGGCGAAGTATGTAGATCTGCTGGTGGGCGTTGTGCCAATAGTGAATCTGGAATGGATTCAAAAAATATTTCGCGATACCAATGCACGCGGTTATTCTCCGGAAGCGGTCACACATACCATCTTGCGTCGCATGCATGACTATGTTCATTACATCACGCCGCAGTTTTCGCGTACGCATATCAATTTTCAACGCGTGCCTACGGTCGATACTTCCAATCCATTTATCGCCCGTGAAATTCCAACGCTGGATGAAAGTTTTGTCGTGATTCGTTTCAAAGATCCAGTAAAAGCGGATTTTCCTTTCTTACTGAATATGATTCATGATTCATTCATGTCGCGTCCTAACACCATCGTTGTTCCAGGCGGAAAAATGGGCATGGCGATAGAACTGATCCTGACGCCATTGATTCTGGATATTGTTGCAAAAAGTAAGAAAGCCTAGTTTTAGTAGGCACTGACTAACTTCCGGTTAATTCCTGAATCACGTGTAAATATTGATCCGTATTTATCGGATTCAGAATTAATCAGCAAGTTAGATCCTCATTAACAGATTATGCATATGGTTTCTGCCAAGCGTGATGAGGATCATTTCTTTTATTCTTTTCTGGTCAGCCGTCTTTGGCTGCATGGCTTCTCTGCACAACAATCTACATTGAAATTGATTGCATGACTTCTCTACTATCTGATCTGAATCCACAGCAACTTGAAGCCATTACGCTGCCGCATCAATCCGCCTTGGTACTCGCAGGTGCAGGCAGTGGTAAAACTCGTGTCCTGACTTCAAGGATTGCATACTTGATCCAATCGGGGCAAGTCAATCCACAGGGTATTCTGGCGGTGACTTTTACCAACAAAGCGGCTAAGGAAATGCTGACACGCATTACCGCTATGCTACCGATTAATGTACGTGGCATGTGGGTTGGGACATTTCATGGGCTGTGCAACCGCATGCTGCGGATGCATTATCAGGACGCAGGGTTGCTGCAGACATTTCAAATTCTCGATTCTGCCGATCAACTGGGTTTAATAAAGCGCATTTTGAAAAGCTTATCCATAGACGAGAAGAAGTTTCCGCCTCGACAAGTGCAGTGGTTTATCAATAACGCCAAAGAAGCCGGATTGCGTGCGGCGTATGTGCAAGTGGATGACCCGTTTTCACACCGCATGCTGGAGTGTTATCAAGCTTATGAACAGCAATGCAACAAGGAAGGCGTGGTTGATTTCCCGGAATTGCTATTACGCAGTTATGAATTACTGAGTCGTAACGCGATTCTCTGTCAGCATTATCGTGAGCGTTTTAGCCATATCTTGGTGGATGAATTCCAGGATACGAACCGATTGCAGTATCAGTGGCTCAAATTATTGGCAGGCGTGGGAACGCCAACGGTTGCAGCCGTATTCGTGGTTGGTGATGATGATCAGAGTATCTACGCATTCCGGGGTGCAAATACCGGTAATATGAAAGATTTCGAGCATGATTTTGCAATATCCAAAGTGATTAAGCTGGAGCAGAATTACCGTTCGCATGGCAATATATTGGATGCCGCCAACGCGTTGATTGACAACAACAGTGAACGTTTGGGTAAGAATCTCTGGACTGCTGAAGGCAAAGGCGAACCGTTGCGTGTCTATAATGCGCCGAATGATTTTGATGAGGCTGCGTTTATCGTCGATGAAGTCAAAGCTTTGCATGCAGAAGGCACACCTTTATCAGAAATTGCATTGTTGTATCGCTCTAATGCACAATCCAGGGTGCTGGAACACAGCCTGTTCAATGCAGCGATAGCCTATCGGGTTTACGGGGGCATGCGTTTTTTTGACCGCCAGGAAATCAAGCATGCACTGGCTTATTTGCGCCTGATTGCCAATCCGAATGACGACAGCGCTTTATTGCGGGTCATTAATTTTCCGGCACGTGGCATTGGCGCGCGCAGTCTGGAGTTGTTACAAGATGATGCGCGGCTGCAAGGCGGGAGTTTATGGGCTGCTGCACTGCAAAAATGTGGTGGAGAAGCTGCCATTGCGCAAGATCCTGCAAAATCCTTGAAGGGGATTGCAGGGTTCGTGCATTTGGTTATGGCGATGCGTCAAAGTTGTGAAGCGTTGCCTCTACCTCAGATTGTTGAGCAGATGCTGGCGCACAGTGAGTTGTTGGCCTTTTACGCTAAAGAGCGCGAAAGTGCAGATAGATTGGAGAATTTGAATGAACTGATCAATGCTGCAACCAGTTTTGTGCACGAGGCCGAGGATGATAGTCTGGCAGAATTTCTTGCCCATGCTTCACTGGAAGCCGGTGAACATCAGGCAGGCAGCGGTCAGGATGCATTGCAGCTGATGACGGTGCATGCTGCCAAGGGCCTGGAGTTTCATAGTGTATTTTTGAGCGGATTGGAAGAAGGGCTATTTCCGCACGAAAACAGCCTGAATGAAGCGGATGGTATTGCAGAAGAAAGACGTCTGATGTATGTGGCAATGACCCGTGCTCGCCGCCGTTTATATCTGAGCTTTGCACAAAGCCGTATGCTACATGGCCAGACTCGATTTAACATTCCATCACGATTTGTCAATGAAATCCCAGAGAATTGCTTAAAGTGGCTGCAATCTTCTTCCAAAATCAATATCAACCCTTATCATGCCGGTGGCAGCAATCAAACCCAGGCATTTGCCTCAAGAAGACCGAGCTACGATCAACAAAAATTTTCTAATATCGGTTGGAGAATCGGGCAAAATGTTTTGCATGCAAAGTTTGGTACGGGTGTGATTGTCAATTGTGAAGGTAGTGGCAGTGATGCGCGTGTACAGGTCAACTTCGCACAGGCAGGAACAAAATGGTTATTGCTCGAGTATGCAAAGTTGACCGCAATTTGAGTTTTTCTATAGATACTGTCAAGGCACTGATTCAACGTATTTTGCAAGCCTGTTCACAGTGTTGTTAGCAATGGCAACAGTCATGCGAGATCTTCAGTGGAATTAATGAACATGGTTTGAGTTTCAATTGATTTGGCAATTCACTGATTTAAATTGATCTGCCAAACCGGAAAGCATTTTGACTTTCTGTAGCATGGCGCTGCTGGAAGAGGTGATTTGTTCTACCAATTGCCCATTTTTCTGCGTCACCTCGTCAATTTGCATAATTGCCTGATTAATCTGGTCGATTCCATTCGCTTGTTCATGAGAAGATTGGGAGATCTCAGACACGATACCGGCAATTTTCTGGATGCGATCATTAATCATTGTCAGTGATTCAGCAGATTGATTGACTAATCTTGTGCCACTTTCTACCTTGGAAACACTATCGCTAATAAGCTCTTTGATCTGTTTCGCGGATTCAGCGCTGCGTCCGGCCAGATTCCGCACCTCATGGGCCACTACTGAAAAACCGCGTCCCTGTTCTCCAGCCCTGGCGGCTTCGACCGCAGCATTCAGTGCAAGTAAATTAGTTTGAAAAGCAATCTCATCGATGACATTAGTAATATCTGCAATTTTTGTACTGCTTTCATTAATTTCAACCATGGCTTGCATGGTACTGGTAACTACCGATACGTTTTTCTCAGCTTGCTTGCGCGTTTCTTGTACAAGTTGATTGGCCTGTTTTAGATTTTCAGCATTTTGCTGTATCGTGGAAGTAATTTCCTCCATGCTAGAAGCGGTTTCTTCCAAGCTGGATGCTTGACTCTCTGTACGACCGGAAAGATCCCGATTGCCGTTCGCAATTTCATCAGATGCATGCTTCAATACTGAGGATGATTCTCTGACACGACCCATGGCGGTTCGAAGTTTTGCATGCTGAAATAACTGCACATATTTTAATTGACCCAGTTCGTCATTTCTCCCGGTATAGACATAGCGTGCCACAGGGTCATTGGCAATCTTCTCCGATTTTGCAGCCAACTCACGCAGTTCGCTTAACATTTGGTATATAACGATAGAACTTACTAAGCTACTGGCTATGAAGGCGAACAAAGCGGCTGATAGCGAAACTTGCCCAAAGAATGCCAAGCTCACAAAACTCAGTGCAAGCACTCCTGTGATAGCTGCTGCAATCTTTGCGGTGAAACTGATTGGGAAGCGGGTCAATCTGACCTGATCTATTGTTGAGCGTCGTTTATCATCTAGCGATTTTTTGGACATGATCTGGGCGTATAGTGCTTCTGCACGATCTATCCAGGCTTTCTCGGGTTTTACCCGAACTGATTGATAACCGGTGATTTTGCCATCCTCATACTGAGGACTGGCAAAAGCATCTACCCAGTAGTGATCGCCATTTTTATTGCGATTTTTTATTATTCCCATCCAAGGGTTGCCGGCTTTCAGTGCACTCCATAGCATTGCATAAGCCTCAGGAGGTATATCCGGGTGGCGAATGATATTGTGATTCTTATTCGCGAGTTCTTCCCAGGTATAGCCGCTCATCCTAATAAAATCTTCGTTTGCTGACGTTAGGGCTCCTTTTAAGTTCGTTGTGGAAATGATCTCACAGTCATTATTCATACCCATGTCTTTCTGGGTAACTGGTTCATTTATCCTCATTGTTGGCTCGCTATGATTAATGATGATGTAGGATATCACCTACGTCATAAAATCCGAATGACTTTAATTAATTACTTGAAATAATATAATTTAATAACATTATCCTGTATTTAACAGAGTATATTGTATTGCTCTATATAAGATTGTTCCTACTCTTGTATGCAAAGATGGCGACTATCCGATGTGAATGATAGTCGGAGTGCAATAAGGCGACAGATATAGGGATGGGTGAGGAAGCCACTGATAATAAGAGAAATATGTAATTTCACTGCTAAGCTTGAGTGGATCAATCTCGTGTGATCAGAGTCAACTCTGAGATTACTAAAGTGTACTAGCTCAAGATCTGAGATAGTACACTTAACTGCATGATCGGAAGTTTAGGAAAAATTGCTCAAAATTCAGCGATCTTGAGTGTGATTATTGCATGCTGTCATTAGACTACAAGCGCGGCAAGCTTTAGATCACTGTTTATTTGCCGAGTTTTCGGCAGTCTGATGTTGTTCCCGATGTTCATTGCTGCAGAAGAAGCGTTCTTTGTCCTGAATGGCTTCATTCCTTGGGATGAATGAATGACATTGAGCGCACTGAACTAATTCATCTGATTTGTTTGCTGAATTGTCGGTGTCATTTAATCCGGATTTTGCCTCAGAATCATGTTTTACAGATTCTTGATCAGTATCCGTCCAGCTTGCGTTCTGATAGTTCTGTTCAAATGGGTTGCTGTTAAATCGAATGGGTTCCGCCAGAAAAATATCTTTATAACTCACATAAATGGAAGCAAACATTGTAGGAATGAGGATGATAAGGCCCGCTCCATAAGGTATCACACTCAGAATTGTAAGAATAATGAGGGTGACGCCATACACCTGGAACGGAATAAAATTTCTCAAGCATGCAAAGAAACTTTTTTCCATCGCTACAATCGGTGGCACATTGTGAAAGACGACGAGTAGGGGAGAAAACCAGGAAGCCATCATCAACGGAATAGACAGTGTCAATGCAATCAGTGAAGACGTTAACATACTGCTCATCACGCCCATCAATTCGCTTTCGTCCACTCTTTTTCCATATAGCAGCATATCTGTCATTGCAGATCCACCGATCAGCATGACCAGACCAACGATGAGCACTTGTCCAATCAAGTAGATGCCGCCAATAGTAATGAGTGGGACGGCATGGGTTCTAAAAGCAGCCAGCAAGTGAGCGGTCTCCAGTGGTTTGCCTTTCTCCATGTCTTTGCAACCTATCATGATGCCGGCCAGGAATGCTGGTGAGACCAGCGTGAAGATGAATTTTCCAACTAATGGAATGAATGACAGGGACATGGCGATCAAAATCAAGGTAAAACACACTAATATCCAGGCCATTGCAGCTTTTCTGAACAGATAGAAGCCACTTAAGATCCATTGCAGTCCCTGTTTTGCGTTAACTTGATGAATTTCCATTGTGTTTCTCCAGTTAAATTCAGTGAGACAGTATTTATGATTTTCTAAATCCAGAGTTGGCTGAGCTTGGTCGAGTCTGCGACATGATGTTTCAAAATTTCTCTGAAATGATCGGGATCTTTTGCGTGAGTCAGCTCTCCTGGGCGCGGCAAGTGATAGTCGTATAACCGGGAAATCCAGAAACGCAGGGCGCCCGCACGCAGCATGACAGGCCAGGCATCCTGTTCGATCGAAGATAGCGGTCGGATGGTATGGTAGGCTTCAATCAGAGAATGTGTGCGAGCCGGATCCAATGCTTTATCTTCAGTCATGCACCAGTCATTGGCAACGATCGCCAAGTCGTATAACAAGACATCGTTGCAAGCAAAATAGAAATCGATGACGCCACCAATTGCACGGTCAGTAAACAGAATATTGTCGCGAAACAGATCTGCATGAATGACGCCACTCGGTAATCCGATAAGTTGTTGCGATAATTGAAAATTTAATTCATCGTTCAATAAAGATTCTTCATCAGCTGACAAAAATGGTGCAATTTCAGGCGCTTTAGCTTGCCACCATTTTAGCCCCCGCGGATTCTCCATTTTACCGGGATAAGATTGGCCGGATAAGTGCAGATTGGCCAGTACTCTCCCGACTTCTGCACATTCTTCTGAGGTCGGGTGTATCAATGAATGCCCGGGCAAGCAGGTAACGATGGTGGCCGGCTTGCCATTCAGTTCTCCAAAAAGCGCATGATCCAGCCTCGGAATAGGGGCGGGGCAGGGAATATCATGGCGTGACAAATGTGCCATCAAATTCAGGTAATAAGGCAATTCAAGGGATGTTAATTTTTCAAACAAGGTTAAGACAAATTTACCTTGCGTAGTTGTGACAAAGTAATTGGTATTTTCGATTCCTGAAGAGATACCCTGCAGACTGATGAGTTGACCCAGTGCATAATTATTTAACCAAGCCGTGAGTTGGCTATTTGTAACAGGCGTAAAAACAGACATGGGCTAGTGGAATGAAGCGGCAAGAATTAAATAAGACTGGATGAATATCATGAAATTAAATTTTGTTTCATTATATTAAAATTTCAGGAGTTGCCACATGGGAGGGCTGACATCAATACCTCCCTCGCCTGCATGGGTGTGTGATCCTCTGCCAGTATTCTTCTTTAGATAATAAGGGGGGCCGATGCGTGGAATCACTTTGATCATGAGTAGTTCACCTCTGACACGATGTTCTTCAATAGTATCTTCTCCCCGCTTGATAATGGTCACTTGTGTTTCTAGTTCAGGATCAGGTTCGATTTCAGGTACAAGCGGCGGTGAATCGGTGTCAGGTAATTCAGGAATTTCAGGTAATGGAATCAAATTATCCGGTTGCTTAGTTTTTTTGGATTGTTCAGATTTCATTGGCTGTTCAATTTGCGCCAGAGTCGGTATCGCAGCGCTTAACAGCATGATTAAAATAAGTCGGTACATATCGGTTCCCGGTGGGTCAGGATCATTTTGTATTCTACCTAAAATCGCAGTGGATGGTTAAAGATTGAGCTGAATTTCTCTTTCTGCAGCAGTGGGCTCAAATCCGCTGGTTTCATAATATTGGAAGATGGCGTTGACAATCTGGCTTGGTTCATCAATGACTTGAATGAGATTCATATCTTCTGATGAAATGAAGCCTTCCGCAATGAGTGCTTGTTGGAACCAATCCAACAAACCGCGCCAGAATTCTGAATAAACCAGGATGATGGGCATTTTGCGGGTTTTTCCGGTTTGCACCAAGGTGAGCGCCTCCATTAATTCGTCGAGCGTTCCAAATCCCCCTGGTAAGACTACATAAGCAGTCGCAAACTTCACAAACATGTATTTGCGCGCAAAGAAATGCCTGAATGTTTGACTAATGTCTTGATAAGCATTGCGATGCTGTTCGTGCGGTAATTGGATGTTCAAGCCAATACTGGGTGATTTACCAGAATAAGCCCCTTTATTGGCTGCTTCCATGATACCAGGGCCTCCGCCCGAGATTACCGCGAAGCCGGCATCCGAAAGTTGTTTGGCAATTTGCTCGGCTAATTGATAGTGAGGATTACTCGGGTTGGTGCGTGCGCTGCCAAAAATGCTGACAGCAGGTTGAATGGCATCAAGTCGCTCCGTTCCTTCCACAAACTCTGCCATAATTCCAAATAAGCGCCATGACTCTTTTGCTGACCAGGGTTTATCCAGTGCTGAGTAGGTGGTCGGTTGATTTCGTAGGCTCATAGGAAAAACTTATAAATGAAAACATTGTTGTTGGTTGATGGTTCATCCTATTTATATCGCGCATTCCATGCATTACCGGATTTGCGCAATCGAAAAAATGAACCGACAGGTGCAATCCATGGAGTGCTCAATATGCTTCGGCGTTTGCACAAGGATTATCAGGCTGATTATAGCGCGTGTGTGTTTGATGCAAAAGGTAAAACTTTTCGGGATGAGCTTTATCCTGATTATAAAGCACATAGGCCATCAATGCCGCCGGATCTGGCAGTTCAGATTGAGCCATTGCACGCGTGTATTCGCGCCATGGGTTGGCCGATGCTAATCGTTGATGGCGTGGAAGCCGACGATGTGATCGGTACACTGGCAAGACAAGCAGAACAGCAAAATATGCGTTGTATTATTTCTACGGGCGATAAAGATATTACTCAACTGGTGAATCCACGGATAACACTGGTAAATACCATGAGTAATGAAGTGATGGATGAAGCCAACGTACTGGCAAAATTCGGCGTGCCGCCTGAGCGTATGCTGGATTATCTGATGCTGGTGGGTGATACCGCAGACAATGTGCCTGGAGTGGAAAAAGTAGGGCCTAAGACGGCTGTAAAATGGCTGACACAGTATGGATCCCTGGATAATTTAGTTGCTCATGCCGATGAAATTAAAGGGGTCGTTGGCGATAATTTACGCAAAGCGCTAGACTGGTTCGGTATGTCGCGCCAGTTGATTACGATTAAGTGTGATGTGGATTTGCCCATCAAGCTGACTGAGCTTGAACTGAAGTCTCAGGATATAGAGCAACTGATCCAGCTATATGAGCAGCTGGATATGAAAGCATCGCTGCGCGAACTGCGTCAGCAAAACGATCGGGATTCATCTGAAGCCATTAATCCTGCTCATCGCCAAGCGGACCTGATCACTGATGCAATCAATCATCCGGCCGCTCAGACGCACGCAGGTACTTATCGGACGATTGATACTGAGGCGGATTTCGATGAATGGATCCGTCGACTGAATGCGGCACAGCTGGTGTCAGTGGATACTGAAACGACCAGTTTGAGTCCTATGCAGGCAAAGCTGGTGGGAATCTCATTCTGTATTGAGAGTCAGCAGGCTGCTTACCTTCCGCTCATGCATAACTATACCGGCGTGCCCGCGCAACTTTCGATTGATTGGGTATTAAGTAGGCTCAAACCTTGGTTGGAAAATGCAGAAAAACCAAAATTAGGACAGAATCTAAAATACGATAAGCATGTGTTTGCTAACCATGGCATTGAGTTGAATGGGATAGCGCACGATACACTGCTTCAGTCTTATGTTCTGGAATCGCATCGCCCGCATAACATGGACAGTATGGCATTGCGCCATCTGGATATTAAAACCATCAGTTACGATGAAGTGACAGGAAAAGGGGTGAATCGCATCGGTTTTGATGAGGTGGCCATTGATATTGCCACTCAATATGCAGCGGAGGATGCTGATATCACACTGCGTTTGCATCAGCACTTATATCCCAGTATCAAAAATGATGACCGACTGGATTACATTTATCGTGAGATAGAAATGCCTATCCTGGATGTGTTGTTTGCCATTGAGCGCAACGGTGTTTTACTGGATTATAAACTTTTGCAAAATCAGAGCCATGAGCTGGGAGGAAAGTTACAAACACTGGAGCAACAGGCCTATGCCATTGCGGGACAACCCTTTAACTTAAATTCGCCTAAGCAAATACAGGAAATCTTATTTAACCAGCTCAAGCTGCCTATCATCAAGAAAACTCCGACAGGCGTTCCTTCTACGGATGAAGATGTGCTGCAACAGCTTGCACTGGACTATCCGCTTCCCAAATTGTTGCTCGATTATCGCAGCTTGGCCAAATTAAAATCGACCTATACTGACAAACTACCTTTGATGATGGACCGAAATACCGGTCGAGTGCATACGAATTATTCACAGGCAGTTGCTGTGACCGGGCGTCTGGCCAGTTCAGATCCGAATTTGCAGAATATTCCGGTGCGAACGAGTGAGGGGCGGCGAATCCGGGAAGCGTTTATTGCGCCACCGGGTTTTCAGATTATTTCGGCAGATTATTCCCAAATAGAATTGCGCATCATGGCGCATATTTCCCAGGATGAAGGGCTACTTAAAGCATTTGCTGCGGGTGAAGATATTCACAGGGCAACCGCTGCGGAAGTATTTGGAATTCCGCTGGATCAAGTAGATCAGGAACAGAGAAGATACGCCAAAGTGATTAATTTTGGCTTGATTTACGGCATGTCGGAATTTGGCTTGGCTGCCCAATTGGGCATTGAACGGAGTGCTGCCCGCGCTTATATGGAACGATACTTTGCACGTTATCCCGGTGTTGAAAGGTATATGCAGCTTACCCGGGAAAAAGCCAAGCAAATGGGATATGTCGAAACCGTGCTGGGTCGTAGATTATGGTTGCCAGAGATTAATAATGCCAATGGAAATCGCCGGCAAGGGGCGGAGCGGGCGGCAATCAATGCACCCATGCAGGGAACTGCTGCCGATATCATTAAGCTGGCAATGATTGCTGTTCTGAATTGGTTACAACAGGATAAATTACGCAGTAAGCTGATTATGCAGGTGCATGATGAGTTGGTGCTGGAAGTGCCTGACGATGAAATTGCGTTAATGAAAAACGCGTTACCGAGTTATATGAGCCAAGTATTGCAACTGGATGTGCCACTATTAATAGAAGTTGGCGTTGGCAACAACTGGGAGCAGGCACATTGATGTGCCTGCTTTATTTGCGAAAAGCGAATAGTTTGTGAATGGCTGATTATTCGCGAGTTTCAACTTGCATTAAGGGTTCGGTTTCAGTCGCGACAATTTCTTTGGTTCTTCTTCTGGGTCGCTTAGGAACGATGATGTCTTCCATAACCATGTCAACTTTTTCAGGCGGAGTTTCAATCATTACGAGACCGCTTTTCTTGAAATCAGGCAATTCCTTAATTGGAGTGGTTTCGGCAGCTGGAGGCGCAGCGACGACAGTGGCCGGTTGATCGCTATGAGCAGTCAGCGGAGGATTATCTTCGGTGGTATTTGCGACTACTTTTCTGGCCGAATGCCGTCTAGGTGTAACGGTTGCTGGATTTTCATCGGCCACAATGGGTTCGGCATGCTCTTCTATTTTTGTTGCGCCAATCGGTGATTCTTCAATACTGACTGAATAATCATCACGTTGAGCGATGCTGCTGAGCGATTCTTCAGCAGTCATCTCCTGATTTTCAGCAACGCCTTTATCGCGAGTGGATTGATCACGATTTTTATTGCCGCGATGACGCCGCAGGCGTCTGCGATTATCTGACTTGGGCGAAGCGCCCTCAGCATCTTCTTTTTCAGCTAGCGATAAGTCTTCGGTTTGCGTTTTCTCAGTTAGATTCGAGTCTACTTTCTGGATGGATTTGTTTTTACTGGGTTTACGCTCTGCCGTTGCAGCATGCTGGGGAGATTGTTCTGTGTCAATGCTGAGTGCATTAGTACTCATGCTGATATCAACGGTACCGTTTTGTGCTGCTCCCTTATTAGCAGCAAGATTATCTTTATTGCGCTCATTCCTGTTGTTGCGTCCGCGACGGCTGCGCAATTTTCCGCGATCCTGCGTTGCCTTGCTTTTATCCGTCAATTGTTTCGTGCCTGCATCGGGTTTTGTTTCTTCTGTGTTTGCAGGCTTAAACCAACTGAAGAATTTATCCAGTAGCGATGAGTCTCGTGATTTGTCTTCACGAATAGGTGCAGGTTTTGCCGCCGTTATACCTTGAACAGCAGCTTGAGGACGAGCAGGTTTGTTTTTCTGCTCGAAAGCGATTGGACTGCTTTCTTCTGTGCTTCTTTCGACCATTTTATAGCTGGCAACACTTTCATTTGCTTTGATGTCTTCATGACGCAACCGTGTGATGCTGTAATTGGGTGTTTCTATGTGGATATTAGGTATCAGAATGATATTAATTCTCTGCCTTACTTCGATATCATAGATTTCTGCGCGCTTTTCATTGAGCAAGTAAGTAGCCACATCAACCGGAAGTTGCACATGCAATGCGCTGGTGTTTTCTTTCATGGCTTCTTCCTGGATGATTCTTAGCACATGCAGTGCCGAAGAATCTGTTCCTCGAATGAAACCTGTGCCATGGCAGCGTGTACATGAGATATAGTTACCTTCACTCAAAGAAGGCCGCAAGCGTTGGCGTGATAGTTCCAGCAGGCCAAACCGCGAAATTTTTCCAACCTGAATTCGTGCGCGATCTTGTCTAAGCGCTTCGTGCAATCTAGCCTCAACTTCTCTTTGATTGCGTTGTACGTCCATATCTATGAAATCAATGACGATCAATCCACCTAAGTCACGCAATCTCAGTTGACGTGCGATTTCATCGGCTGCTTCAAGATTGGTATTGAGTGCGGTATGTTCGATATCTAATCCGCGAATGGCGCGTGCTGAGTTGACATCAACGGAAACCAAGGCTTCGGTATGATCAATAACGATTGAGCCACCTGATGGAAGTGAAACTTGCCTTGAATAGGCGGTTTCAATCTGATGTTCAATTTGGAAGCGTGAGAACAGAGGGACGTCATCATGATAAAATTTGAGGCGATCAACGTTTGCGGGCATGACATGCGCCATAAACTGACTCGCTTGTTCATAGATATCACGGCTGTCAATCAAAATTTCGCCGATTTCTTGATTGAAGTAATCGCGAATAGCGCGAATAACCAAGCTACTTTCTTGGTAAATTAAAAAAACACCATCCTGATTATTGGCTGCTTCTTCAATGGCATACCAAAGTTGTGTCAAATAATTCAAATCCCATTGCAGCTCTTCCGCACTGCGGCCAATGCCGGCTGTTCTGGCAATAATGCTCATGCCGGTTGGTATTTCAAGCTTTGCAATCACTTCACGTAAATCATTACGCTCTTCACCGGTTATTCGGCGAGATACACCACCACTGTTGGGATTGTTGGGTATTAATACTAAATACCGGCCAGCTAGGGAAATGTAAGTCGTTAATGCAGCACCTTTTGTGCCACGTTCATCCTTATCAACTTGAACAATTAATTCTTGACCTTCATGTAAAAGATCTTGAATGCGGTTGTTGGCAGGATTGGAGTTTTCACCAAAACAGGATGATGATATTTCTTTGAATGGCAAGAAACCATGGCGTTCACAGCCATAGTCGACAAATGCTGCTTCCAGACTAGGCTCTATTCGAGTGATAATGGCTTTGTAGATATTACTTTTACGTTGTTCCTTGCTGACAGATTCTATGTCAAGATCAATCAATGTCTGACCATTAACAATCGCGACTCGCAACTCTTCCGGTTGTGTCGCATTAAATAACATTCGTTTCATTTACAAACCTTACGTGTTCTATTTATGGGTACACTATCCATACTTT
>Ga0073900_10000671_pt1 | contig 21082 bp, 7 predicted proteins | sample KloWWTmetKNB5Kit_FD_66666 | JGI IMG/M metagenome (GOLD analysis project Ga0073900, IMG submission 66666) | Active sludge microbial communities from Klosterneuburg, Austria, studying microevolution and ecology of nitrifiers - Klosterneuburg... | ecosystem: Engineered > WWTP > Aerobic digester >...
TGTTACCACCGAAGTTACCGCCGCCCAAGCTCGGGAAGGAACTGTTGGCACCATCGTAGATGTTCACCGCATCGTTCAGGCCGATGGTACCTTGACTGAAATTCAACGTGATCGTTTCGCCTGAAACCGGGGTCACATAGAAATAGGTCCGTGTTTCATTGTTCCGGTAACAGTGACTGTCGCTGGTCGTGGAACCGCAGCTCAGCACGATCGCACAACCCGAATAGTAGGTGCCCAACACTTGGTTACATGCCGAGTTGCTCTCATGCAACAAGGTCACCTCCACTTCGTCCGTGGCAGCGAAGGGTCCCAGATCGGGCACCAATTGGCCAACGGGAAGTCCCGTTATCGGTGAACCGGCACCGGGAACACCATTCACGGTCCAGCTCACTCCAGCTGTGCTGGCCGTACCGGTACTCGTAATGTCCACTGACACACTGAATTGGTTATTGCCACAATCTGGCACTACCGCTGCAGTGGCGGCTGGTGGAGGGTCGACCAGAACGGTGACGCTGCTTGGCACGGAGCACCCGCCAATGCTTGCCGTTACGGTGAAGTTGGTCTGAACGACCACATTGCTCGCCACAGGATTTGCAAGTGTTGGATCGTTCAGCAAGCCGGCATTGTCCCAGAGATAAGTAGGAGCATTAGGGGTGAACCTGTACGCATCGTTCGTGGCTGTCCATACGGTACCGTTGCGTCCTGGCGCGGCGATAGCCGAAGTACCTGTGGCATTCTCCAATCCTTGGGTCTGGTTGCTTCCATCTGAAGCGCCCGAGGTGTTGTGCATCTCGATCGTTCCATCCGTGTAGAGGATAATTTGGGCGGTAATAGGCGTACCACCACCACCTAAATGGGGCACAGCATTGAAGTTCACCACGAAGCGGTTCGGGCTTGTCAGGTTGAAGTACGTGATCTGGCCAGCAGCGGCGGTCAGGTCATTCCAAGCTAAGGCGACCAAATTGTTCGGTGTGTTGACATCAGGCAGTAATTGACCGGAGCAACATCCATTTCCAGATCCCGCATCGAAGGAGATGAACCCGTTCGTGCTGATCACGGCATTGGTGTAAGCTGCACCATAGAACGTGAAAGGAAAACCGATGGGCACGGACAAAGTAGCATCATCACCGGAAGGACCTGCCGTACCTGAACCAGAAACCGGTGCATAGAAAGCAGTTGCAACCGAGTATCCAGGTACAGTGGCAGATACGCTCAGCTGGGTCGAGCCTCCAGCACAGATCTGATCAGGTATTGCACTTGCAGTTGCAGTGATCGTGGGGGCCACGTTCACCACGGCATTTGTTGTTCCAGGGGCCGATGCACAGCCGTTTTCCGTAGCCACCAAGGAATAGGTGCCGCCGGCAGCTGGAGTGGCACCAGTTATCACCGGGTTCTGCTGGGTACTCGTGAATCCGTTCGGACCCGTCCACGCAAAGGTGGTTCCACCGCCACCGCTGGTGGTTCCGGTCAGTTGCAGATCTTGGCCGGAACAGATGGTGCCAGCCGTTGGCGAAACGGTCGGAGTGGTGTAGATCGTTATTACCACCGTGCCCGACGTAGTAGTCGCAGGACCATTGGTACAAGTGACCACGCACTGATAGGTGGTCGTTGCCGTCACATTCGTAACCGTGATCTCACGAGCGTCTGTTCCAATATTCGTCCATGGAGCACCACCGGTGGTGCTGGATTGCCACTGGTAGGAATAGTTGTTCTCGAACGGAAGGTTAGGCAATGAAAGTGTAGCAGTGGTCACACTACCACAACCGGAAGCGACTGTGCTTGCTGGAGATCCAGGTACAGGAGTTCCAGCGCAGGGGGCGCCCGCGCATGATCCGGAGTAGCTTACGTTCAACTCAAATCCGGAAAATGTGCCCGAAACGTCCGATGTGAATCGGACCGTCAATGTCTCACCGGGATTACCCACGTAGTTCACAGCTCCAGAGCTGTTCACATCGAGATAGACCGTTCCGCCTATCCCCGATCCCGAATAAATATACAAGTGGTCGCAGCAGGTCTCCATGACCCGTGTTCCGGAAATCGTAATGATCCCGGCGTTCCCCGCATCAAGGACCGTGTAACCGTCGGCGTAATTTGCATAGTCTCCGGTACCTGCATGGTCCAGTAGAACGACGTCAGTACCGCATGCCACTGTATTGCTGCCCGTGAATGGGACCAACTGTGATTGTAATACTGAAACGGCCAGAACATTGCTGGTGGTGCTGTTCGCGCCGCAGGTAACAATGCAACGGTATTGGGTATTCTGTGTGGGGCTCGGCGAATAGGTAGGGTTGGTCGAAGGTGCATTGCCCCATCCACCACCGTTGATATTCTCCTCCCACTGGTAGGTAACGCCGGATCCTACTGTCACGGTCTGTAAACTAAGGTTGATCTGCGAGCCGCTGAAGGTGGTGGTGGGTCCCGTTGTGTTCCCCGGTGCAGGTACACCAGTACAAGGGCTGCTCGCTGCGATCGTAATACAGAAGTCTTCAGCGGTACCACTGCCCATGCTGCCGAGACAACCATCGCCCGCTCCGTTGATGTTGCCGGTGCCGCGGCTACGAACACGCATCCGTATCGTACCCAACGTGGCATTCAACGGAACCGGGACGTTGATCGTTCCGGTAAAGCCCGTGGTATTGGGCTGGAACCACTCGCTCGCTTCGAAAGTGCCGTTGTTGTTCCAATCGAACCATACAGAAACGATCGCACCGCCGTAAATGCCATCATTAAAGGTGGTCACCGTGATCGGATAAGTCGAACCTTGGGTCAAGGTTGTCGTCTCCGACTTCAGCGTATACCCGGGATTGGGTACGCAAGCCGCTGATGTGCTGTTGAGGGTATTGATCTGCACTGTATTGATGCATGCGCCGTCCCCATTGTTGGACACCACGCAGTAAGGAAGGCATTGACATCCAGTTTCCACGCCCACCAGGATCGGTGTGCTTACCCCCGAGGAGGCAGCGCAGGTCACCGTAGCACGGTAGTACTTGGCACTGGTCTGGCTCGTTATTTGGGTACTTGCGGTGCCCAATGCGGTTACGTTCACCGTGAAGTTCACGTCGTCCGCGCTTTGCCATTGGTAAGTGACACCAGAACCGATCGTCGTGTTCTGCAAACTGAGGGTGAAGTTCGCCCCGGAGCATGCTGACGCTGTAGAAGAGATTGTGTTGCCGGGGGCTGGGGTTCCTGAACAAGCATTGCTGAAGCAAGCACCTGTGTATGACACGTTCAGCTGAAATCCGGTGTATTCTACCGAACCGTCCGAAGTGAATTGGACCGTCAAGGTTTGCCCAGGGAGTCCCACGTAGTTCACCGAGCCGGGTCCGGTATATGTGTTGAGCAAGGTTCCACCGGTTCCTGTTCCAGAGTAGATCCGGATGTAGTCATAGTTGCTCTCCGTGTCATAGGTTCCCGAGATCGAAATGACCCCTTCGGCCCCAGCATCGAGGACCGTATATCCATTGGCATTCGAAGAATAGTTCCCGTTACCCGCATGGTCCAATAGAACGAGATCGGTTCCGCATGCCACGGTGCTGAAACCAGTGAATGGTACATTTTGGGATGCTACGACGGCAACGGAAAGCACGTTGCTGGTGGTGCTGTTCGAGGCACAGGTTACAATGCAACGGTATTGTGTATTCTGGGTGGGGCTCGGTGAATAGGTGGATGAGGTGGATGGCGCATTGCCCCAACCGCCTCCATTGATGTTCTGCTCCCACTGATAGGTAACACCCGATCCTGTCGTGACGTTCTGTAGACCGAGGTTGATCGTGGAGCCGCTCAAAGTGGAGGCAGGTCCGGTGGTGTTGCCCGGGGCAGGGATACCCGCGCAAGGGGCTCCGCCGGAATAACCGAGCTGGATATTCGGACGGCTGGCAGTTACGGCGAGATTACCAGTGGGTGGGCTATTGTCCGCAACCACTAAAGCATGATTACCTGTTGATGCGGTATACTGAACGCTTGGGGCAGCACTGCCACCGGCTCCGCCGCCTCCGATATTGCTCTCGACCATCACAACCAGATTCTGACCTGCGTAGTTGAACGGAGCAGAAAGCGTAAAGGTGTTCCATGTATTGGCGACGGGAGTGAACGAGCCCGTATACACCTGTGTGGCGCCTGTGATCATAGTGGACCATGGGATCGCTGTCAAAGGCGATGCGGTTCCGGTCTTCAGGTAGATCACTACCGGACGTGCTGGACCTGTAACGGTGCAATACCACGACACCGTCGTGATGTTACTGCCCGCCACGGCAGACATCTCTGTAGTGGTGTATAGCGCTGCTGACCGCTCATAACCATAGAAGGAACCCAACGGATAGCGCTGGGTAAGTGTACCCGCTCCGATCGTCACGGTTTGCGCAACGGCCGTTGAGGGGATCAACGACAATGCACCCAGTAGGATCGTTCCGACCAAAAGGAACGTACGCCACCACGGTGCGCTGCGCGTTGGTAAATGGTTCGTGTTGACCGAACTAGGGTAAGAGAGCTTCATGTTGAACGGGTTTTGGTTTTGAAAGGGAGCAGGGTATGTTTTCGGAAGGCTTGTCGAGAACTTCATGAATTGGTCAGAAGTAAACAGATCTTGCAAGTACAACAGTGGTCCAATAGTTGCTGTCAAAGGCACAGCTAGCTTCGACGAACGGAGAGTAATTTGTCATGGAGCGGGTCTAATGTATACAGAACTTTAACACACTACAGCGATCATATTTTTATCAACAAGAGGCAACCAATACACATTCCCACGTACCTCACTTTTATTCATCACTTCCACACTCGAAGAAGGTGAAATATCCACGACTCGATAGGCGATCCAAGAGCCTTTAATTTCTCCAATGATCGTAAACCGGGTCTTTGTTGATCTCGTACTTCATCTTAGACCTTGCCATTCGGGCTGGACCCGTTGATATCATTGTGTTCTTGAGGGTGTATGGAGATCGAGGCATCTGGCATGGACCCGTTCCAAACCGGCATCTTTGTTAGACTCCAAACGCACTTGGCAGTTGGTCGAACAGTGGCACTTTTCATTCGGGGCAAGTGTACAGATCCTTCCGATCGATACCCGGTCGATCATCCAATTGCATCGTCGTGATCCATGGATCGTTGAAAGTATTTGTGCGGATCGTAGCCCTCGTCCACGTTTAAAATGCGAAAACCCCGCTCCGTTTCCGGAGCAGGGTTTTCGCTTTTGATCGTTCAGGCAAAGGCCCAAGTCACACTTATGGCTGGATCACCAGACGCTCTGTAAAGGTTTTGTCGCCTGCCGTGATGTGTACCATGTACATGCCACCGGCGAGGTCACCGTTCAGATCGATGGTCGTGTTCAAGAAACCATCCTGTACAGCGATCGTGCGAGCTGTTACCCGCTGACCGGTCAAGTTGTAGATGTCCACGCTCACTGTGCGCACATCTTGTGCAACAGTGTTCAACGCGATCACCAATTGATCACCACGGTTCGGATTCGGATACATGGTGAGACCACCGTTGCCCGTTGTGGTCATGCTGCTCGCACCGCCGTCCACATTGGCACTTGTAATGGTCACGTTGCACACCTTGCCCCATGTCGTAACAGGGTTCGGGTCGCAGGCCGGTACAGGGGCATCCACACACCATGTTGCACCCAGGTCCTTGCTCACACGTACCTCAACCTCGTAGGTCTTGGTGGCCACGAGAGGAGTACCCGTGTTCCAGTTCAAGTAGAGCGTAGGGCTCGCTTGTGGTGGGCGCACGATGCAGATGTTCTCTGATGGGATACGGAAGCGGAATTGGAAACGCACACCGGTACCGCCACCAAAAGGTGCAGGCCAGAATTGTGGCGGACGAGCAACGATCTTATTCGCCCCCGTGTTCGTTCCACCCCAGGTGCGATTCACACCACAGCTGAAGTCGCTCGGGTTTGCAGGGTCATCCTGCAAGCGGGCCAATGGACAAGCTGCTGCTGCCGTATTCATCATCATGGTACATGCTGGGCCGAAGTTCTGGTTCACACCGTTCACACGACCACGAACGCGCACGTTCATCTTCACGTTTTGTGGAATGTGTGGAGTAAGCACCGTGTTGTACCAGCCATGTATCTTGAGGCGGCAAGCACGGTTCGCAGAAGCAGGGGAGAACCCATCGCTCACATTGTGCGCATGGAACTTGCGGAAACTGTAGCTGCCGTTCGGATCGAAGATCCAGAACTCGTAACCGCTGTTCGCATCCTGCACACTGTTGGCACCGCTCGGGATCCATTCCGCAGCAACCGCTGGGATCGCATGGCATACCAAGTACTTGTACTCCACCCAATCCAACTTGTCGCAACTGCTGTAGATCAGATCCGAAGTGCCCAATGGCAAGCAGAAGCCACCTGCAACGGAGCTTACGCTGCCCGTGCTGAAGTTGTTGGTGTTATCGATGATGCGGGCACCACCGTCCTCACGAAGCTCATAGCCGCCCGTGGTCATTCCATCACCGGCGCTGTCCAATACACGCAGGCGGTAGCAACCGTCAGGCAAGCAAAGTGCTTGGGTACCGATCGAAGAAGCAGGTACTGGGTCGGCTCCGGAGAGCACCACCAGATTGCCGGCTTGGTTCAGGATCTCCCAGGTCACTTGACCAGGGTTCAGATCGTTCTGGAATTCCAGGAACAAACCGTTCTCTGTACATACCGGGTTGGTCGTTCCGCACTGCGTTGTAAGGGTGAATGGACCTGTATTGCCATTCCATCCCGTCACGTAGATCGTATAGATCTCGGCACTAGAGCCTGCCCATGTGATCTCGCTTTGTACTCCGCAGAAGTCATCATTGCCTTCCACACATACGAAGCTGCCACAGGTGCCCGTGTATACCGCGATCTTCGAATCGTAGGCAGTTCCGGTACACAGGCTGGCTGTCATTGGGCCATCCCATCCAGGTAATGTATACCACACACCACCGGTGCCATCATCGAAGTAGGCTGAGCAATCGCCGGGTCCTGCAGTTGCAGAACTCGCTACCGTGCTACCCGTAACCACGCTGTTACATGTGATCGCGATCGCATCAGCACACAAGTCATTGGCAGGGGGACAAGTGAATTGTAAGGCCCCCGTACTCGCACTGCACAGTGCATTCACATTATGTGCAAGGTTCAATGTAACGATCGTTCCGCTCAAGAACGGACCCACGTTCCATGTGCCGGTGCCCGTAGCCGTTACCACACTACCGTTCGCAGTATTGGTGATGGCATAAGTGGAAGCACTACCCATGTTGGAAATGTTCACACCAATGCTGTACTGCCCGCTACCACATGCAGGCAAGGCGGTAAGCGTATAGGTGGGGCCGACGCAGGGTACAAAGTTCAATCGAACGAACTGCAATGTTCCAACATCAGCACCGAATGCATCACAAATACGCAATTTCCACGTACCGTTAGGATCACCGGTCAGTCCGGTGAAGGACTGTTCAGGTGCCCAATCGCCGATGGTATTGTCGGTCGCTGGCATACCGGCCAACGCTTGTCCGCCATTGATCAAACGCAAGTAGGCCGTTGGGCAGGCAGCATTGTTGCCGAAGTTGTTGTTGCTTCCGCCGCGCGCATTGATCAACGAACGGGTCTGTCCACTTGGAGCTACCAAGGTGATCTCCAGATCGCTCCTCCACGTATGAGGAATGATCAGGTCCACACTTTGCAATTGCACATCCACACCCAAGCTGGTGCCCACTGTTGTAACAGCGAACTCGGCTGTTAGAACGTTGTTCGTTGGACATCCGCCGTCAGGAATGGCCGCTGCTTGTGCACATGTGTTGTGCAAAATCGTTGTTGCAGCGGGTGGAGGAGATAACGTATTGAACAGACCGAAACCCGTGTTGAAGCTGTACACGCCCGAACCGCAATCACGACGAACGAAGTAGCGGTAGTTGGTGTTCGCTACCAAACCGGTGATGGTGATCGGGTTGCTCGAACCGGTGGCAATGAAGCCTCCAGTGGTCGATGTACCTCCAACACTTGCGGTGGTGAAGCTGCTCGACGGACCGTATTCCACGATGTAGTTACCTGTGGCACCGGTCCAGCCGATGTTCGCCGAACTCTCCGTTATGGCTGTTACCGTTGGCAGTGTTGGTGCTGGGCAACTGGAACCCGCAACGCAGATACCAAAGGTGCCAGCAGTACCAGTGAGCGAATTCGTGAAGACACGTATGTAGTAATCCGTATTTGCCGCGAGGGTCAAATTCACTCCGCCTGCCGCACTGGTGATGCAACCGAATGATGCACCCAGACAGATCGGTCCTGCATTTCCAGGGTAGAACTCCGCAGAGTAACCCACCGCAGTTCCCGCTGTGAACCGAAGTTGGATCGGATTGGAGATCGCACCGGTGTTGAACCTGTACCAAACGTCACGGATCGTGCCTGCTCCATTGTTGCAAGTAACCGGCACGTTATCATAGGTCGCAAAGTTGGTAGTGCCTTGTACCGCAGCGCCTGGGCAACCACCGATCGCATTGATCGGAAGTTCCTGTGCATTGACGCAAAGGTCGTTGGCAGGTGGGCAGGTATTGGCTTGTGTGTAATTGCCCGTGTTGTTGTTACAAGCAGGGTTCGTCCCGTGCACGAAGGTCACGTTCACGATGCTGCCCAATGGGAATGGACCGATCTGTGTGGGAACGAAGGTCCCAAGACCCGAAACAATATAGGCCGGGTTCGATACACCATTGATCGTCCAGACCACATCCGCAGTGAACAGCGGCTCGGCCGCATCAGATGCTCCACCATCGTAAAGCGTTACTTCCAAGTAGAATCCTGGAGGATTGCATTCTACAGCTGGAACCAGGTAAGCCACATCCCCGGTTGGCGAAACGCAATCCGGTGTACATCCAACCGTCCATATCCATTCAACAGTTTGGCCACCATCGAAACAGCTATTGGTGCCGTTGCTGGTGATCTTAACGAACATGTCCTGCCCGCTAGAGACGAAATCCGCCGGAGCGAGGTTGCCACTGAAATTGCCACCGCCCAAGCTCGGACTGGCTGCATTTGGACCATCAAAGAAGTTCACGACATCACTCGCCCCAAGACCTCCTTGGATGAAGTTCAATGTAACTGTTTCACCTGGGGCTGCTACATAATGAAAGGTGCGACCCTCATTGTTCTTGTAGCAGTAGTTGTACGTTTCGGCTGGGGCATTGCAATCCACCGTGACCGGACAGTTGCTGTAATAAGTGCCTAGGTCAAGACTGCAAATGGAACCGTTACCAACACTAATGGTCACGTTGTCGGTTGAATTTGCGACCATTCCCAAAGCGGACAAGGAGTTGAGTCCCACAACCGCACCAACGGTAACCGGTGTGCCACCATTCACAGCATACGTGATCGTGCCACTGCCAGGAGCGCCCGAGCCCAAGTTGATGATCGTCACTTCAGCGTCCATGGATGTGCCACACACAGCGGTCATCTCCACTGTCGCTACAACAGGAGCACAGATGTTCAGGGTGTAGTCCTCTACTTGGCCTAGATCGGAATTGCCGCATGCCGTGTAGTTGGATACCAATACGCCATCATCATACTGCCTGCGGATACGCATGGTGCAGTTTCCAGGAATTGCATTGGCCGGAACGGTAATGTTCACCACCACGGCACCGCCAACTGGTGGAGGGGCAGGGGAGGAGAATACCGATTCACCTGCGTCATTGAAGTCAAGGTCCTGGTTCCAGTTGATGTACACTTGGAACTGATCGAAGGAATAGTTCGAAGCGCGGCCGATCGACAAGGTGTAGGTCTGACCGGGGATCACATGTCCAACGACTGAGGTGAAGTCCTCATACCCACTCGGTGAAGAGGATGGGTTGTTGATGTCCGCGAAGCTCACAGGTGTGATGTTGAAATCGTTCAACCCACCAGGGAAATTCACGCTGGCCTCGCATACGCCGGTGCGGAAGGGTAGACCCGCGCTCCAGCTGCTCAATGGTGGCGTTCCGCAATCGGTGCGCACATAAGCCAAATAGTTCGTGGTAGGTGTCAAGCCCGTGGCATTGAAGGTTGGGCCTGCCAATGCAGTACCGGAATCATCCAAACCACCAGGTCCGGATCCGGGAGCACCGGAAGAACGAACTTCGACATCGTACGTTTCTCCAATGGTCGTGTTCCATGTTACCGTGCCGCTCGTGGTATTGTTCGCTACAGCTGTGAGACCACTTGGTGGAAGACATGAAGGCAATGGATCGATCGTGATGCAGAAATCCTCACACGTTCCACTCCCGAAGGTAGCGGTGCAACCATCTGTCGCAGCGTTCGGGTTACCTGCACCACGGGTACGAACACGCATCCGTGTGGTACCCAAGTTCGCAGTAACCGGGACCGGCACGTTGATGGTTCCGGTAAAGCCCGTGGTATTTGGCTGGAACCACTCACCCGCATCAAAGGTTCCGCTGTTGTCCCAATCGAACCACACGGAAACGATCGCACCACCATAAATGACGTCATTGATCGTGGTCACCGTGATGGGATAGGTCAATCCGCGGCTCAAGTTGGTCGTCTCTGAGCGCAGTGTGTAACCCGGATTGGCTACGCAAGCGGCGGAAGTGCTGTTCAGCGTATTGATCTGCACCGTATTGATGCAGGCACCATCACCATTGTTCGTGACCGCGCAATAAACGGCGCACTGGCAAGCACCAGCCATACTGACAAGGATCGGGTTGCTAACACCTACCGCGAAAGTTGGGCAGGTAACTGTGCAACGGTAGTACTTGGCGGTGGCCTGGCTGGTTACCTGGGTACTCGCTGTGCCAAGGTTCGTTTGGTTCACCGTGAAGCCTGCATCGTCAGCGCTTTCCCATTGGTAGGTTACACCAAGGCCTGAAGTGGGGTTCTGCAAACTGAGGGTGAAGTTGGCCGCCGAACAAGCATTTGCGACAGAAGCGATGGTATTTCCCGGTGCGGGTGTGCCCGTGCAAGCAGAACCGACCGTAACCGTAAAGCAATAGTCTTCCGTTTCGCCCCAATTATACCCACCACCGGAGTAGTTCGTGGGGTCAGGGAATGCTCCTTCCACCACCACTGCGCGCATGCGTGTGCTTCCTAGAGTTGCGGAAATCGGAACGGAGAAGGTACCTGTCTCCGTGTGGTCCCCCGTCGCTCCTGCAGGCTGGGTATACACCTGCTCATCAACATCGAGGAAGTCACCGTCCTGGTTCCAATCGACATAGAGCTGCATGCCGTTGCCGTAAGAACCGCCACAAGAAGTCTGGGTCAAACTGAAGGATACGATATCACCCTGTGCTTGAGTAGGACCGGTAACTGACCCCACATAGTTGGCATAGCGCTCCAAGACCGAGCCTGCACCAGGAGCAACGGTAAAGCAATCGGATGTATTATTCATACTTCCTACTGTCACATTGCTAAGGTCCTCATCACCTGTGAATACGGCAACGCTGGCTGGATAGGCCAAACAAGCGCAATTGTCGGTATTCACGGTCACCAGAACTTCTGTGCTGATCCCGTCCGTTGGCACTGCCGTAGGGCAAGAAACAATACAGCGGTAATACTTCGCCGTTGTTTGGCTGGTCACTTGGGTAGGATTCGTGCCCAAGGCGGTAAAATTCACCGAGAAGGCGGCATCGTCCGCGCTCTCCCATTGATACGTGGTGTTACTGCCTGGCGTACTGTTCTGCAAGCTCAGGGTGAAGTTCGCACCGGAGCACGGGTTGGCGTTCGAGGTCAACGTGTTCCCGGGTGTCGGGGTCCCTGCACAACCACTACCTGCTGTAACGGTAAAGCAATAGTCTTCTGTCTCACCCCAGCCAAAGGTGGTCTGGGCGTAATTGGTAACGGTCGGGAAAACCACCTCCGCAACTACAGCACGCATTCGAGTTGAACCTAAAAGAGCCGTGTATGGCACAGTGAATGAACCAGTAACGGTTTCCGTCCCTGTTCCTTGTACAGGTTGATTGTATACCTGTTCATCCACATCCAAGAAATCACCATCCTGGTTCCAGTCAACATAGAGCTGCATTCCATGGCCGTAGTCACCACCACAGGAGGTTTGGGTAAGGCTGAACGAAACGACATCGCCTTGGGCTTGGATCGGACCGGCGACAATGCCAACAAAATTGGAGTACCGCTGCAGAATTGAACCGGCACCACCGGCAGCAGTAATACAATTGGAGGTATTGTTCATGCCGCCAACAGTGACATTGCTTAAGTCCTCATCTCCTGAAACGGTCGCTTGGCTAACAGGGTAGGGTGCGCAGAAGCACAAGTCCGTGTTCACGTTCACCAGAACTTCCGTGCTAGTCCCATCTGTAGGTGCTCCGGCTGGACATGTAACAGTACAGCGGTAATATTTTGGTGCAGTCTGACTGGTGACTTGGGTCGCGTTCGTACCCATTGCGGTCAAATTCAGCGTGAAGCCCGCATCATCAGCGCTCTGCCATTGGTAGGTTACACCTGTTCCCAAAGTTGCGTTCTGCAACGACAACGTGAAGCTAGTTCCAGAACAAGGGTTGGCGTTCGAGGTGATCGTGTTGCCCGGTGTAGGAGTACCTGCACAAGCGGAGGATGCTGATACGTTAACCAAATAATCCTCTGCCTGACCAAAGCCGTAGGCTCCGCAAGGAAGAGTTGGTGAGGCGTTGTAATTCTTAATGACGCGCATACGTGAAATGCCTGCTGGCGCCGAGATCGGGATCAGGATGTTTCCGGTCACGTTCAGATCACACGCAGAACCAGTGAAACTCCCAAGCGGGAATGAGGTTTCGAATGTGCCATTCCGATCGAAATCGAAGAAGACAGTGAAGAAGTTCGTGTAACCTCCATCCGAGTTGCCTGAAACGGTGATCGGGTAGGTTACTCCCGCAGTTATATTCCCGGTAATGCTCGTGAAGTCTTCCACTGCACCTCCAGAACCTACTGGACATGCACTTGGGTTATTGATGTCAGAGAATTGGACCAAGGAGATCGGCTCAATGTTGTTTGCGAATGTCGGTGAACAATAACAAGCTAGGAAGCTGTTCAGGCCAACAGAAATAGGATTACTAGTGCCACTTGGGGGCACCGCACCGGTGCACGTTACAATGCATTGGTAGTCGGTAGCAACGGCCTGGCTTACTAGTTGGGAAGCGGCATCCGTACCAAAATTGGCCATGCCTGAACCGGTGTCACGCTGCCATTGGTAGGAAACACCGGATCCAGAAGTAGCATTCTGCAAGCTCAATGTAAAGTTCGTGGATGGGCATGCACTCGCAACGGATGACTGCGTGAGTCCTGGAGTAGGTGTTCCGGCGCATGCTGCACCAGGAGTATAAGTTACTTGTGCATTGAACCGACGAAGTTGGGTGGTCCACGTTGCGTTGGTCCCTGGGATCGCAACACTATTGGATGTGCCCATGGCCTGAATTCCGGTAGTCGTGGCATACTGCCACTGGAATGCTCCCGGTGTTGCAGTTAAACCAGAGGAAGCGCCGTTCACGTCCCACGAGATATAGACCTCCATGGCCCCGCCGCCATAGGCGATCGAGGTTGTCAGAGGGATGGTCCAGTAGCCAGCAACAGCTGGAACATCTGCTGGGCCAACCGCTGCATTCGAGTAGACCAAGGTTGCACCTGCGACCATTGCGTCCCATGAAGTGCCAGAAGCCAAAGCTGTGGCCCCCGAGTTCTTCATATAGATGTTCATGGTCGCCGTACGACCTACTGCGATCGTGGAGGTCGTTGTCTTGTTGAAGGCGATCGCCGTAATGTTCGATGCACCCGGAAGGGCTGCAAGATCCGCCGCGGTCCAAAGCTCAACGCTCTTGCTCCATCCGAACGCGCTGGTCGGGGACGAACGGTATATTGGATTCCCGTTGTCCGTGGTACCACTCGTCAAAGCTCCAGCACCGATCGTGATCGTCTGTGCCATGCCCGTGATCCCCATCAAAAGGAATACGGCCAAAGAAAGTATGGTTCCCAACACTCGCGTTTGTTTCGCAGCAACGGGTTCGCTGGTCGCACACCATAGGTGTGTCAGCATGCTTTGGATCGTACGGTCTTGCATCATGATCAACTGGTTTTGGTTAGGTGGAGTGTAACGAGGGAAGTAAGTGTAGGTAAGGTGTTCAGGGATCTATTCAAGAACCGGAACGTTCCAAGGAATGGACCGGGTAGATGCTCACAAATTGATGTGCATGTCGTAGTGGGGTGGAGTACGAAGCCGTTTGGGACAGTGAATGTTTTGGTCTTCGGCTTTTCGGCTTCGTGGCGTAAATTATCAGGATATTTTGTTGCTAAACAACTTTTGTTAATAACTATTTGGTTTGGATCGGAGTTCGATCTGTCCAATGGATCTGCTTATTCGTCGGAATTCCGCTGCCGATGAAACCGGACCAATTGAAGTCGAGCAGCCACTTATCTTGGGCCTCCAACAGCGCATGACCTTTCGTAGAACTTCTTTGTGGATCGCACTGTTGCCTGTGCTTCTGTTGATCGTTCTGCTGGCTGCCAACGTGATGGTATTCGGCGATGGGGGCTTGGATGGGCCCAATCAGTTGGCCTTGCTCTTTTCCGCGGCACTTGCGTTGGTGATCGGCATGGTCAGTGGACGCAGTTTCGTGCATCTCATGGACCACGTGGTCGCGAGCATTAACACGGCATTGAGCGCGCTCATCATTCTGCTGCTTATCGGTGCATTGGCAGGGACCTGGTTGCTTAGTGGGGTGGTACCCGCAATGATCAGTCACGGCCTGCAATTGCTCTCCCCATCCGTGTTCCTGGTGGCTACCTGCGTGGTGTGCAGCGTGGTTTCGTTGGCCACAGGAAGTTCGTGGAGCACAGCAGCCACTGTAGGGATCGCACTTATGGGGATCGGAAAGGCACTTGGTATTCATGAAGGATTGGTCGCCGGTGCCGTGATAAGCGGCGCCTATTTCGGCGATAAGATGAGCCCCTTGAGCGATACCACCAATTTGGCACCTGCCGTCGCTGGAACGGACCTCTTCACCCACATCAAGTACATGATGTACACAACCATCCCCACCTATGTGATCACCTTGCTGATCTTCGGGGCGATCGGTCTTGCACAAGGCTCTGCGGCCACGGTGCAAGGTGTGGACGAGTTCCAAGCCGCGATCGCCTCCAAATTCACCATCGGGTGGTGGCTGTACTTGGTGCCCTTGTCCGTGATCGTGATGATCTGGCGGAAAGTACCCGCTTTGCCTGCGCTCTTCATCGGTACGCTGATGGGGGGACTGTTCGCGGTGCTGTTCCAAGCGAAGTTGATCAGTGAGCTGGCCCCTGCGGACCACTCCTATATGTACCGTGCCTATCAAGTCGTCATCTCCGCAATGGGGACCGGTACTACGGTGGTGACCGGCAATGCCACGATGGATGAATTGCTCACCTCCGGTGGGATGTACGGCATGCTCAAGACGATCTGGCTTATCCTATGTGCCATGGTATTTGGTGGTGCCATGGAAGGCGCGGGCCTCTTACAGCGTATCACCGGTGCATTGATCTCGCGCGTACAAGGAGAAGGTTCTCTTATTGCGACCACAGCCGCCAGCTGCGTATTTGTGAACGTAACAGCTTCGGACCAGTACCTCAGCATTGTGGTGCCCGGTCGCATGTTCGCACCTGTTTATGCAGAAAGAGGATTGGCCCCTGAAGTCCTCAGCCGTACACTGGAGGATAGTGGTACCGTCACTTCACCCTTAGTGCCATGGAATACGTGTGGGGCATACATGTCCACCGTGCTCGGTGTAGCCACGTTCACCTACTTGCCGTTCTGCTTTTTCAACCTCTTGAGCCCGCTCATGACCGTCGCCCAGGGATACCTCGGCTTCCGTATTGCACATCGAAGCGACCAAGCAGCCACGTAACTTCGGTTGCATCGGTCCCGTTCAATGGGCAATGAATTTCCCGATCCGCCTTCTCGCTCACTGCACAGTGCTGTGTACCTCGCTTGGCTTGGCTCAGCCCGGCTTGCCTCTTTTATCCCAGGACGAGCACTATTCCATGGGTGAAACGGGAGAGGATCCATCGCCTGACCTGAATGCCTACGAGGCCATGAACAAAGCGCTCGGAGGTGATTCCGTGCGGTTATGTGGCGGACACGCTTGCTTGGGTTGGGTGGAGGATAAATACCCTGATGGTACCACGAAACATCGCGGGTATTATGATGAAGGAAAACTTACCCTTTATCGGAATTACCACCCGGATGGTACGCTGGAACGCGATTTCAAGGCCATCGATGCCGTTAAGAGCGTGGAACGTACCTATCACGCCAATGGAAATCTGCGTAGTGAAGCGAAATACGCGGAAGGGGTATGCATCCAATATGAAGACCATTACCTCGATGGCAAATTGCGGTACGCTGAAGAGCGTCACAGAAAAGAACCGTATTTCCTTCGAATGGACCTTTTCGATGCGGAAGGAAGACCAGTAAGCCTACTCGAATTGGTGGACAAGAAACATGTCGAGTTCGAACAAAAGGAATACCACCCGGGGGGGCTTCTAAAAGCCCAAGGCCGTGCCCGCTACGACCCGAAACGCATGGACACCCAACGGATCGGGGTTTGGACCTATTATGGAAAGGACGGTGCAGTGTCCAAGTCCGAAGAATATCTCGACGGAAGGGTAGCGGCAGTGCATTTGTAAGCTCCCCCAAGATCAGGTGCGTGGGATAGTAGAACCCACATACACACCTGAACTTTGGAGCAATGAGAAAGAGCAAGTACACAGAGGCGCAGATCGTCGGGATGCTGCGCGAGCATGAGCAAGGCCGCAAGGTGGCCGACATATGCCGGGAACATGGCGTGAGCCCACCCACGTTCTACCAATGGAAGAGCAAGTACGGGGGCATGCAGGCCAGTGACCTCAAGCAGTTGCGTGATCTGAAGGAAGAGAACACGCGCTTAAAGCTCAAGCTGGCCGATACGATCATGGACCGGGACATCCTCAAGGAGATCCTGGGAAAAAAGTCATAGGGCTCGCCGAGAAACGAGAGACAGCGCACTGGCTTGTGCATCAGCGCAAGTACAGTGTTCGGCGGGTCTGCAAGCTGCTAGGGTTGAGCCAGAGCGTGTACCGCTATGCGCCCAAGCCCAAGGATGATATCGAAGTGATCGAACGCATGAACTTCTGGGTGGAGAAGAAACGGAGCTGGGGCTTCTGGAAGCTGCACAAACGGTTGAAGAAGGATGGACTGAAGGTGAACCACAAACGCTTGCATCGCCTTTACACCGAAGCCAAACTCAACATGCGCAGGGCCACCAAGCGCCGTGTGCCCGAACGCGTGAAACAACCGCTGGTACTGCCTATCGGCCCCAACATCACCTGGAGCATGGACTTCATGAGCGATGCCTTCATCGGTGGTCGCAAGTACCGCACCTTCAACGTGATGGACGACTTCGGTCGTGAGGCATTGAACATCACGATCGACACTTCCATCCGGGCCGTGTATGTGATCAGGGAACTGGAACAGCTGGTCGAGTGGCGCGGCAAACCAGAGAAGATCCGCGTGGACAACGGCCCGGAGTTCATCGCTGGCGACATGGAAGAGTGGGCCGCTGGCAGGGGCATTGAACTGGCCTTTATCGAGCCGGGCCGCCCCATGCAGAACGGACTGGTGGAGCGCTTCAACCGCACCTATCGGGAAGATGTGCTCGACGCCTACCTGTTCGAGAACCTGGACCAGGTACGCGAACGCACCAGCGAGTTCATCTGGAGCTATAACAACGAGAGACCGCATGACTCCCTGCTGGACTGCACACCGCGTGAGTTCCTGATGAGCTATGGGCAGCTCCCTGCCAGCTACGAAGGCTCACGCTTGGACTTCCCAACCTTCCAGCACGACCATCATCTTGCCTTTGACATGTCACACCTTCAAGTCGTCGCGTGATGAGTTTTTCAAGGCATGTGGACCAAAGGATGGGCGCGGGAAGCACGTTGCTTCCCGCACCCATCGCTCATCCTCAGGTCGCCGACCTATCCCTGGCAGGTTGCTCTCCAGCAGAGCCTGATTACGTTTTGATCGGCACAGCAAACATCGATCACCAAGACCAACAACACAACCATTTCGGCAGGATGCCGATCTTTAGCAACTCACGCACCTGATCAGGGGGAGCTTACACATTGACCACAGGAGAATTGGGAAGTCCACAACTAACAAGGCCCCGCAACATTCAAGTGCGGGGCCTTGTCCATTTTGCTAGGAATTACTTCTTGTCTTCCTCCTTCACCTCTTCGAAGTCCACGTCGGTCACTTCTTGATCGCTGGCGTTGCCCGCACCGGCTTGTGATCCGCCGCTGCTGCCGTTGGTCTGTGCTTCTTGGGCGGCCTTGTACATGTCCTCGCTGGCTGCTGAGAACACGGTGTTCAGTTCGCTCATGGCGCTTTCGATGCCAGCAATGTCTTCCGCCGCATGCGCGGTCTTCAACTTCGCCAAGGCATCATCGATCGGCTGCTTCTTGTCGGCCGGGATCTTGTCCCCGAACTCCTTCAGTTGCTTCTCCGTTTGGAAAATGAGGCTATCGGCTTGGTTCAGTTTGTCCACTTTTTCGCGCGCTGCATTGTCGGTATCGGCGTTGGCCTCCGCCTCCTTACGCATCTTTTCGATCTCCTCCTTGCTCAAGCCACTGCTCGCTTCGATACGGATGCTCTGCTCTTTGTTCGTGGCTTTGTCCTTTGCACCTACGTGAAGGATCCCGTTCGCGTCAATGTCGAAGGTCACTTCGATCTGGGGAATACCACGTGCTGCTGGTGGGATACCATCCAAGTGGAACCGTCCGATGCTCCGGTTGCCGTTGGCCATAGGGCGCTCGCCTTGCAACACGTGGATCTCCACGCTGGGCTGGCTATCGCTGGCCGTGCTGAAGGTCTCGCTCTTTTTCGTTGGGATCGTGGTGTTGGCTTCGATCAACTTGGTCATTACGCCGCCCATGGTCTCAATACCGAGGCTCAGTGGGGTAACGTCCAGCAACAACACGTCCTTCACTTCGCCGGTCAATACACCGCCTTGGATGCTTGCACCCAATGCAACAACTTCATCCGGATTAACGCCCTTGCTCGGCTCTTTTCCGAAGAATTTCTTCACGGCCTCTTGGATCGCAGGGATACGTGTGCTACCACCCACCAGGATGATCTCATCAATGTCGGTGGTCTTCAAACCTGCGTTCTTCAATGCACTTTCGCAAGGAGCGATCGTACGCTTGATCAAGGGGTCGACCAACTGCTCAAATTTCGCACGGCTCATTGTGCGCACCAAGTGCTTGGGGATACCATCGACCGGCATGATGTAGGGCAGGTTGATCTCCGTGCTGGTGGTGCTGCTCAACTCGATCTTCGCCTTTTCCGCAGCATCCTTCAAACGCTGCAGTGCCATAGGGTCCTTACGAAGGTCGATGTTCTCATCTTTCTTGAACTCGTCCGCCAACCAATCAATGATCACTTGGTCAAAGTCATCGCCACCCAAGTGTGTGTCGCCATCGGTGCTCTTCACCTCGAATACGCCATCGCCCAGCTCGAGAACACTAACGTCGTGGGTTCCACCACCACAGTCGAACACGACGATCTTCTGGTCCTTGTGTTTCTTGTCCAGACCATAGGCCAAGGCCGCAGCCGTGGGCTCGTTGATGATCCGGCGCACTTTCAGACCGGCGATCTCGCCAGCCTCTTTTGTGGCTTGGCGCTGGGCATCGTTGAAGTATGCGGGAACGGTAATGACCGCTTCCGTAACTGTCGTGCCGAGGTAATCCTCAGCGGTCTTTTTCATTTTCTGCAGGATCATGGCACTGATCTCCTGCGGGGTGTACTCACGGTCGCCTATGGCCACACGTGGCATACCGTTGCTACCACGCACCACTTTGTAGGGGACGCGTGAAATTTCCTTCTCATCTTCCGCATAGGTGTTCCCTATGAACCGTTTGATGGAGAAAATGGTATTGGTGGGGTTGGTGATCGCCTGGCGCTTGGCAGGGTCGCCCACCTTACGCTCTCCGCCTTCAACGAATGCCACTACACTTGGTGTGGTGCGCTTGCCTTCGCTGTTGGCAATTACTACAGGCTCATTGCCTTCCATTACGGCAACACAGCTATTGGTGGTGCCCAAATCTATTCCGATGATCTTGCTCATGGTCGTCCGTTTCGTTGTGCCGCTTCTCATAAACATGGCGGCTCGCCTTGCTCTCAAGGTCCGTGCCATGTCATTTTGGAGCAGATGTGGCTGACAATAGGGTGCAAAGTCCCGAAATGGGAGCCTACAATAACTGCCAAAAGGACAGATCGTCAGGGACAGGAAACCGAGCCGCCCTGATCCTCAGGGAAGGACGAACAAAAGAGAAGGGCGCCAGTATATGGCCCATTGACCAGCTCCGCCAACGAACTGCCTCCCAAGCGCTTTCCAATAACCTCTCGGGTATATCGGCTACCGAACAAGCCCACGCCATTTACAATGTTCGTGTAGGTGGGTCGGTCTTGGACAATGCCGGATACCGGTTCGGTCAAACTGAGGTACGTGTGGAATTCGTCGTTCGCAACGGAGATCACGAGATCAATTCCACAGTACCTCCGGTTGGTTACGGTAGGGTCAACCGGTATGCTCGATCCAATGGTGCTGTAGAAGGCTTCCGCTTCGAGCGTTCTTTCCATTTCTTCGGTTCCCGATGTATTTGAGCTGACCACCCGGCCCATTGCCCGAGTAATACTCAACGTATCATCGACAACCCCATCCCTGATATTTTGATAATTGAACCGGTAACTGGCTTCATACCTTTTACCATCGCGCCCAGCATTCCAGTTGAAGATCCAATTCTGATAACCCAGGCCGTCCTTTATATTCATTACAGTGCTGGTGTTCTGGTCCGGACCTTGGATGCTGAAATTATCGACAATGGAAGTGATCGCGGAAATGGTTTCACCTTTTATGACCAGTTCCAATTCATAGGTGCTCTCTTGATCCAAATAAACGGGTACCGATACCCCGCCAAGGTTCACTGGGACATAGGGGGTATCGTCCACGAACTTGTACAATTTCTGGTTTGGTGCATAGAATATCCCTGGTTCACGGTCCGTGAACGTGGCCGGCTCCAGGTTGAACGGCGTGCCGATCCTATTGCCGTTGAGCACACGATGCACCCGTGCAACGGTGATATCCCCAT
>Ga0073900_10000680_pt1 | contig 20958 bp, 20 predicted proteins | sample KloWWTmetKNB5Kit_FD_66666 | JGI IMG/M metagenome (GOLD analysis project Ga0073900, IMG submission 66666) | Active sludge microbial communities from Klosterneuburg, Austria, studying microevolution and ecology of nitrifiers - Klosterneuburg... | ecosystem: Engineered > WWTP > Aerobic digester >...
GCCTCGGCAAAACGCGGCCATCAAGCCCTGCGAGTCCCTCGATTTGGCAGGAACTGCACTTCTGCGCCGGATTGACAGCAGCCTGCGGCGAAGGGGGTGCAGGCCGTTGCGCATCCGCTGTGCTGCCTCATTGCCCACTCGGCACCTCGCCAGCGACCAAAATTTCATGTTATGTTCGGCGGTCGGCTCCGCTTTACGAAGCAAAACAAATGCGCGCCGAGTGTTTCCTTTATATTTTTTCGCGACCAGACATTTGGGGATCCAAGAGAATGAACAACAAGATTATCGCTGCATCCTGCGCCATCGCCTTGAGTGTTGCCGGAATTTCCGCAGCCCAGGCCAAAGGCGGCCCGGGACTTGGCTTGTCTACGGCCACCGGCAATTTCATCGGCGCATCCAGTGCAACGCCACGTCCTGCCGGCATGGCTCCGACGTGCATTTCCGTGGCCGGCATGACCGGCAATGGCGATTGGGGAAGTGGCGATCCCAACAACACGGTGATCGAAATCAATATCGGTGCCGGCAATGAAATGACCGGCGCGGCGGCCGATGCCTCGATCACCGCTTTCAGCCCGAGCTGGCTCTCCGAGGCAACGGTGACCTTTTCCTCAACGACCGCGTCGGATCCCAATGCGATCAACCTCACCATGTCCGGCACCGATGCCTCTGGCACAGAAGAAACCAGCACCGGCGGCGTTCTTCTGTTTGCTGACTACAGCTTGCCGAATATCCCGGTGAATGCCGATGGCATCCTGCGCCTCGAGTTCAACGAAGGTTTTGACGATGGCAGTGTCAATCCGGATTCCCAATGGAATGATGCCGCTGCTCCGACCACCTGTCAGGGTATCTATCTGACCTGCACGGATCAGGCTGCATGCGACGCGGCAGTTTCGGGTGGCGGTGGCACACCGCTTGGCGAAACCCAGGAATTGCCGACCTTGAGTCAGTGGGCGATGGGTCTCCTCGCACTCGGCCTCGGCATGCTTGCATTCCGCTCGCGCAAGCGCCTGTTCCCGATGCATTGATCGCAGCACGATCGGATATCGTGCGTTCCTGCGGCCGGGCATGTCCCGGCCGCATTGCGTTCCGGCCTCCCCGCAGAATCCGGGATCCGGCTCTGGGCCTGACGAGTTGCGCGCAGCCCGGAAACCTTCGGTGCCGTTATACTGCTGCCATGAAATTCGCCCTGATTCGTGGACGCGTCAGCACCACCTCCCTGTTTGTCATCGCCGCTTTGGGCGTCGCCATCGGCCTCTGGGCGGGAGCGCGCTGGATGTCGCCGGATCCCGCGCCAAAGACAAACATCGCCGTCATGTATCCGGCTCCGCTGGGCGTCCCCGACTTCACCTTGCAGCGTGCCGACGGGAAGGCATTCACGGCCGCCGACCTGCGCGGACACTGGACGATCGCGTTTTTCGGCTTCACGCATTGCCCGGATGTGTGCCCGACCACGCTGGCGGCGTTCAAGCAGGTCTGGGCCAGGCTGGCCGAGCACGGCAAGACCGAAAAGGTGCAGTTCCTCTTCATCTCGGTCGATCCGCAGCGCGACACGCCGGAGCAACTCGCGCGCTACATCGCGTTCTTCAACAAGGATTTCATTGCGGCGACTGCTGTCGACGAGGAATTGACCCGCTTGACCCGCGCCCTTGGCATCCTCTATCTGCGTGTCCCCGATCAAGCCGGCGGCTACAGCATCGATCACAGCGCTTCAGCCATGATCATAGATCCTGAAGGTCGCCGCGCCGGCATGTTCCGCCCGCCGTTCGCGGTGGAGCCGATCAGTGCCGACATCCTCGCCCTGGTCGAAGCCCGATGACTCCCGGCATCCTGCTGCAATACCTGCTGCCGCACCGCTTGCTGTCGCGAATCATCTTCCACGTCACGCGCTGGACATGGACACCATGGAAGAACCTGCTGATCCGCCAGATCTCGCAGCGCTTCAAGGTTGATCTGGGCGAAGCAGCCGAACCCGACATCAACGCCTATGCGCATTTCAATGCGTTCTTCACGCGCGCCCTGAAGCCGGGCGCGCGGCCGATGAGCGCCGATGCAAACGTGCTCGTTTGTCCGGCGGACGGCCATGTCAGCCAGTCCGGGGCAATCCATGGAGGGCGCATCTTCCAGGCCAAGGGCCGGGATTTCAGCGCAGTCGAGCTGCTCGGCGATGCGCAAGCCGCCGTTGCCTACGCGGATGGCCAGTTCATCACCATCTACCTGTCGCCGCGTGACTACCATCGCGTGCACATGCCGATGAGCGGAACCTTGGTCGCCACCACGCATATTCCCGGGCGGATTTTCAGCGTGGCGCCAAAAGCCGTCGAGTCGATTCCTCGCCTGTTTGCGCGCAACGAACGCCTCGTCTGCCATTTCGAGGGTGCGCACGGGCCGTTTGCAGTTGTGCTGGTTGGTGCCTTGCTTGTGTCCAGCGTATCGACTGTCTGGGGGAATCTTGAAATTCCCCCGTACGCCTCCCGCGTGAACAAACGTGACTACCGCGGCCAATCGATCCGGCTCGAGCGCGGGGCGGAGATGGGTCGTTTCAACATGGGTTCGACGGTCATCCTCTTGCTGCCGGCAGTGGGGCCGCGGCTGGACCCAAGGCTGGTGCCCGAACAGGCGGTGCGCGTCCGCCAGGACATGGGCGCACTCGGCCCGGGCGCAGAAGACTGAATCGATCAAGCTTGAGAAATTCGTTGAAAGTGTGAATCAGGCATAGCTTTACCCCCCGGAATGCGACTAGAATTGTCAGAACATTACATTCCGCGTCACTTGAGCGGCTGTCGAATATCAGGGGGAACATCCATGCAACTGATTACTCGCTTGATTGCACTTACCCGCGGCGTCCAGCTTCGTCGCCAGTTCAAGGAAATCGAGAAGGTTCTGGAGCAATTGCCAGCCAACTCGCGGCGCCAGCTGGCCGCACTCTCGATGCGCGAGTTCTCGAATGCGACGAAATGCGAATATCCGCATCTCTACGCGACGCCACCGGAAGAGAAGTATTCGCCTTGGGGCAGCGGTACCGCGATCGGCTACGAGCGCATGAAATCCGACAGCCTGCAGGTGCGCCTGCGTGGCCTTGCCCTCTGGCTCACGGTGACCTTCCATGAAACCAAGGATTCCCCGTACGCCGATCAACGCGAACTGCACCGCCAGGTCATGCGCACATTGCGCACCTTGAAGGAATCGGTGCCTGCCAACGAGATGTCGCAACTGCTGGCAAATCATCCCCAGGCAGCCTGAGTCGACATTTCTCGCAATCAGCAGATTGCAGACAGAAGAAGCACGGCTTGGGCCGTGCTTTTTTTGTGGCCAGGAACTTGCCTGGATTGCTGGCGGTGCGGCCGCCTGCGTCGCCGACGGCTGGCGGCCTTATCGCCATAAACGTCTGCCATTCCTATCGGTGTCGCCCTAGCGCCCGCAAGCTGGCAGGCGCAGCCGCTGGCCGGCCTTGATCGGATAATGCGGCGCGCGGATGTGATTCAGCTGTGCGATCTCGCGAATCTGGCTTGCGCCGCAGCCGCTCTTGCGCGCAATGGCCGCAAGATTGTCGCCGCGCCGCACGACATACACATTTGCCGTGGCCGCCGCCTTTCTGGCAACAGCACCTTGCGCCGGTCGTACGGCTGCCGTGGCCGCATTCAGTGTTTTCGCCAGATCGACCCAGGCTCCCGTGCCGCACTTGCCCGCATAGGCCAGCTGCAGCGGTGCCGGGACCTCCAGGCGTGTGCCAACGGGCAGCTTCGCCTGCGGGTCGAGCGCCGGATTCAGGTTGCGCAGTGCGCGGAACCAGCCATCGTAGAGATTTCCTTCGCTGCCGAAACAGACGGTCAACTCGGTCAGCGTTGCCGGCACGGTCAATTCGATGCTTGCAGGGCGGCCGTCGATCTTCGGGAACTCGAGGTTATAGCGCTCCGGGTGCAGGAACAACCAGGCCGCCGCAAGCACCATCGGCACATAGTCGCGGGTTTCATCGGGCAGGATCGAGTAGATCTTCGGATCCCAGAAACTTGTCGATCCGCCTTGTGCGGCGAGTCGGCGCATGCGCCCCTCGCCGCCATTGTAGGCGGCAATGACAAGCTCCAGGTTGCCATTGAATACTTTCAGTTGTTCATTGATATAGGCTGCGTTGGCCCGCGCCGACAGGCCCGGATCGAAGCGCTGGTCGAACCCATCGCGCGAGCTGAGGCCGAAGCGCAAGCCCGTGGCATACATGAACTGCAACGGCCCCGATGCCCCCGCCCGCGAGACCGCGTGGACGCGACCATTCGACTCCTTGGCCAGCATGCCGAACAGCAAGGCCTCGGGCAGGCCGGCCTTGTGATATTCCGGCCACATGCGGTAACGCATGATCTCGTAGTTGACATAGGTGGTGATGAGGTTGGGCCGGTACTGCGTGAGCCACTGCTCGATGCCGGCGTTGACCGCATCGTTGATGGTCAGGATGTCGGCCAGTTCGCGCCCATTGAGGAGGGTGATGGTGCGTTTCATCTCCGGCAGGCTGCCGATCACCGGCGAGGTTTCGCCGGCTTCGGTCTTGTCTTCCTCGACAATTCGATCCGGATCCTCGGCACTTTCGAGCAAGGGGGCATCCACGCCGAGACGCAACAGGCGATCGTAGGCCGAGAAAAAGCGCGCCTGATCACAGCCCGCGACCGTCCCGCAAAGGATCGCCTTGGCCTGCAGATCATCGAGTGCGGCCTTGATCTCTATCGCGGCGCGATCGCGTTCGCCGCTTCGGGCGAGGATCAAGCCGGCTTCAAAGCGCTTGCTGATGCCGTCGAGCTGCGCAAACAGGGCATTGACTGCGACCTCATCGACCTTCCCCGTCGCCGTCGGTCGGCTGCCAGTGGTGACGCCTGCACATGACGCCAGCATGGCAGCGCACAAGGTCAGGGTGAATCGAAAAAGCAGCGACATCGGCAAGTGTCCCGGTCAACAAACACGCCACGGTAACCGAGGATCGCATCGGCGGCAACGCGCGGACGACCGCTCGTCTACAATCCCTGCTTCTGTATTCGGCGAATGACCAAGGAGTCCAGCGGTGAACGAGATTCTTGTCGGCAAAAGCGATCAGGACGTCTGGCTGCATGCAAAATACGCCAATCGCCACGGCCTCATCGCCGGCGCCACCGGCACCGGCAAATCGGTCAGCCTGATGGTTCTCGCCGAAGGCTTCTCGAAGCTCGGCGTGCCGGTATTCCTCGCCGACGTGAAGGGCGACCTGGCAGGCTTGGCGCAAGCCGGGACGATGGGGGAGAAGTTGAAGGAACGCATCGACAGGCTCGGCATCGACTGGGCACCGAATGCGAATCCCGTCGTGTTCTGGGATATCTACGGCAAGCTCGGCCATCCGGTTCGCACGACGATCTCGGAGATGGGTCCGCAGCTGCTGGGCCGCCTGCTCGAACTCAACGATACCCAGCAGGGCGTCCTCGAAGTCGTGTTCAAGGCGGCCGACGAGGATGGCCTGTTGATCCTCGATCTGAAAGACCTGCGCGCGATGCTCAATTTCGCCTCGGAGAATGCCAAGGCGATCTCGAAACAATACGGCTTGATCAGCCCGGCCTCGATCGCCGCGATCCAGCGTGGCCTGCTTTCGCTGGAGCAATCCGGTGCCGATCATTTCTTCGGCGAGCCGGCACTCGACCTCGCGGACTTCATGCGCCAGGACATGTCCGGTCGCGGCATCGTCAACATCCTCGCCGCCGACCAGCTCATCCTCAAGCCCAGGCTGTATTCGACCTTCCTGCTCTGGATGCTCTCGGAGCTGTTTGAAAGCCTGCCCGAGGCGGGCGATCTCGACAAGCCCAAGCTGGTGTTCTTTTTCGACGAGGCGCACCTGCTCTTCGACGATGCCCCACCCGCGTTGATCCAGCGCATCGAGCAGGTCGTGCGCCTGATCCGCTCGAAGGCGGTCGGTGTCTATTTCTGTTCGCAGAATCCCGACGACGTGCCGCAAGTGGTGCTTGGCCAGTTGGGCAATCGTGTCCAGCATGCCTTGCGCGCCTTTACGCCGCGCGACCAGAAGGCCGTGCGCGCAGCAGCGGAGACTTTCCCGCCAAATCCGAAAGTCGATGTGGTCGCAGTGATCACCCAACTCGGCGTCGGCGAGGCCTTGGTGACCACGCTGCAGGATCGTGGCATCCCCTTGCCGGTGCAGCGGACCTTGATCGCGTCCCCCGGCTGCCGCATCGGCACGATCACGGACGAGGAGCGGGCAACCGTTCGTTCCCGATCCCCGGTTGGCGGGAAGTACGACACCGAAATCGACCGCGAATCCGCATTCGAGAAACTCGCGGCGCGCACCGAGGCAGAGGCTGCTGCAGCGCCGGCACCGGCAAGCCGGGGCGCGGGCCCGGCTCCGGCGGAAGCCGGTGGCGGGCTCATGGACAAAGTCAGTGGCGTGCTCTTCGGCACCGGCCGTCGCCAGGGCATGCTGGAAGCGATGGCCAAATCGGCCGCACGCAATGCCGGTGGACAGATCAGCCGCTCGATCATGCGCGGCGTGCTGGGCGGCATCTTCAAGGGCCGCTGAATCCGGCCCGCATGAGCCGCTGGCGTCCCCCGGCAGAAGCATCCTCGCCGCTGATCACGGCGGCGGGACTCGAGCGCCTGCGAGCCGAGCTTGACGAACTCTGGAATGTGCGTCGCCCCGAGGTGGTGGGTGCGTTGAGTGCGGCCGCGGCAGAAGGCGATCGCTCTGAAAATGCCGAGTACATCTATCGCAAGAAGCAGTTGGCGGAAATTGATCGTCGCGTGCGTTACCTCGGCAAGCGCATCCCCGCCCTGCGTCCCGCACACGGGCCACCGACGGATGCCTCGGCGGTGTATTTCGGGGCCTGGTTTTCGGTCGAGGACGAGGACGGCAGCACGCATGACTACCGCATCGTCGGTGCCGATGAAACGGACGCGGCACGCGGCTGGATCAGCATTGACGCCCCATTCGCGCGTGCCGCACTCAAGCGCCGCGTTGATGACGAATTCGAGGTGCAGACTCCGCAGGGGCTGCGCCGCTGCGTGATCACCCGCATCGAGTACAGCGAACCGGCCCGGGCACGGTAGTCGTGGCTGGCGGGCGCCCATGCCTGCGCGTTGCGGGCATGCAGGCCACCCATGCCATCGCCTGCAACTGCTCCTGCGTTGCAGGCATACAGGCCATCCATGGCATCGCCTGCAACTGCTCGGCAACCGCTCCTGCGTTGCTCTCGGCCCTTGTTCCCGACAGGGCTCAACCGCTTCCATCCTTGGAGGCGTACCTCCTGCATCCATGCAGTCGTCCTGCGTTGCAGGCATACAGGCCATCCATGGCATCGCCGGCAACTGCTCCTGCGTTGCAGGCATACAGGCCATCCATGGCCATAACAAAACGGGTGGGTCTTGCGACCCACCCGTTTCAGGGATTCATTGCCTGCCAGCGATCAGGGTTCGACCGGCAGGTAGACCTTGTAGGTGTTCTCGCCTTCTTCGCTGGTCGCGCTGATCTCGTCCCAGAAGCGGCCACCGTTCATCTCGCTGTAGAGATAGCCGTGGGTCTCGGCAAACGCCTTCTCCTGCAGGCGCAGCAGCGGCAGCGCTGCCGGACTCCCGGCGTACTCGGTCACCAGGGCAAGTCCGCTGTAGCTGAGCCTGGCCTTGACCTTGCCATCGACGATCAGGTTGCCATCCTCGTCGTGATCACCGGCCTTCAATTCCGCAGCAGGCTCGGCATCGGACAATTCCTCGACGGTTTCGGAAACCACCGGCGTGGTGATCGTGTAGGTGTTTCCGTCCAGCGTGAATTCGGCCGCGCTGACCGGGATGGCAACATCAAACACGTAGTTCTCGTCGCCCCAGTTGGTCGTGATCGTGCGCACCGGCCCAGCCTGGGTCAGACCGGTCTTCTTCATCACTTCTTCGATCTGGGTCACCGCGGTGAGGGTGACATCGGCAACCTCGTCCAGCGTGCGTGGCGATTTTGTTGACACGAACAGGAGCGGAACGCCAGTCACCTCGACCGGCTGGATGTCCTGGTCCTTGTAATCCACGTTCGGGAACGAGGCGAGCATGTTGGCGAAGTTCGACACGGCGGTCTGCACGTTGGCGTCCGGCTTGCCGTGGATGTACAGCCCTGCATAGCGCGATTTCAGATCCCAGCCGTAATCGACGTCGTAGGCCCAGACGATCTTCGTGGTCTTGCCGTTCTCGGAGGGGTTCAAGGTGATCGTGTAGAACTTGTTCGTCCCGGTGAAGTCGTTCTCGACGGCCATCCTGACCTGGCTGTCTTCGTCGGAAGAGACGATCTCCAGCTTGCCCTTGCCAACGGTTTCATTGCCATTCCAGTTGACGACCGCACCCGGGCCGTTGCGCTTGCCGTCATAGGTCATGTGCAACTGCGGGTCGAGTCGGCGCTCGGGCGACCATTCCGGGAATCGACGCAGGGTATTGGCCGCATCGAAGATCTGGCGCACGGGGCTGGACACCTCGACCGTTCGCTCGACATGCCCATGGTCAGGCAACAACGCACCGACCCCGACGACCAGCGCGGCGACGATCAGCAAGGAAACCAGCAATTCGAGAACACGCGTCATTCCGGACCTCTCCAGCGTTTGATAGACAACCGGTGCAACTTCCAGCCGGCCCAACGCCTGCAACGCGATGGATCGCCCGGCCCGGCGGTTGGGTGCCCACGGATCGATCCTCCCCGATCCGCATGGCTCAGACCGGCCATGGTACTTGAGTCTTGGCCCCGATGGCTACGACCCGAACCACGATTCCGGCCTGAAAGGGATGCTCAGACTATGCCGAGCTCGAAGGCCTTGAGGACGGCGCGGGTACGGTCGCGCACGCCCAGTTTCGAGAGGATGTTGGAGACATGATTCTTCACCGTGCCCTCGGCAACCCCGAGCGAATTGGCGATTTCCTTGTTGCTGTAACCGCCGGCCATCAGGCGCAGGATCTCGGTTTCCCGCTCGGTCAGCGGATCCGGGCGGTCAAGGCTGGTGAAATCGTTGTGCATGCGCTCGAGCCCGGACAGCAGGCGCTGGGTCACCATGGGCGCGACCAGCGAGCCGCCTCCGGCAACCACCTTGACCGCATCAACCAGCTGATCGAGTGATACATCCTTGAGCAGGTAACCACGTGCGCCCGCTTTCAAGCCGGACAGGACCAGTTGTTCGTCATCGAACGTGGTCAGGATGATCGTCGGCGGCAACTTGCCGCTGCTGCCGAGGGCGTTGAGCACATCGAGGCCGGACATGCCGGGCATGCGCATGTCCAGCAGAACAACGTCCGGCGCGACTTCAGGGATCAGTTGCACGGCCTGGGCGCCATCCACCGCCTCGGCGACGACACGGATGGAATCGGACAATTCAAGCAGCGAGCGAATGCCCTGGCGAACCAGGGTCTGGTCATCGACCAGGCATACGGAAATCATGGTGTTGCCTCCAGGGGCAGCCAGGCATCAAGGGCGAATCCCTGATCGCGTGAAGTGACGATATCGAGTTGGCCGCCGAATTGCGAAAGGCGTTCGCGCATGCCGGTCAAGCCATTGCCCGGCTTGAGCTGGATCACGCCGCGACCATCGTCGCGGGCATGGATGGCGAGCCGGCTGTCCTCGGTACGCTCGAAGCTCAGCCAGAGATTGCGTGCATTGGCGTGACGCACCGCGTTGGTGATGATTTCCTGCGCGCAGCGCAACAGGAGTTGCGCACGGCGCGGATCATCGACAGTGAAGCGCGGCGGCAACTGCAGGTGGATGTCGAGCCCGGGCACGCCTTCAGTCAGAGCTTCCAGGGCGGCCGTCAAATCAATGCTGTCGTGCTCGCGAAGCTGGCTGACGACTTCGCGTACATCACTGAGCAGCAGGCGCGCCACCGACTGCGCCTGGCGCACATGCTCGTGCGCCTGCCCGCTGACCAGATGGCTGGCAACTTCCAGGTTGAGGCTCAGCGCGGTCAAATGATGGCCGACCAGATCGTGCAATTCGCGTGAAATGCGCATGCGCTCGCCCAGTCGACTGGATTCCGCCAGCAGGGCGCGGGTTGCCCGCAATTCGGCATTCAGCCGGCGCTGATCCTCGCGCGCCTCGGCTTGTTGCCTGGCAATCAGCGAAGTCACGAACGTCGTCGCGGAAATGCCGAGGTACATGATCGCCTGCCAGGCAGCCAGGCTCACCGAATAGTTCGGCCAGCTCGCAAACAACGGCAACAACGAGAAATTCTGCAGGATCATCCAGGCCACGCCGACACGCAGGCCGAGGATCCACGGCAAGGCGACAGACACCACGACCAGCAGCAAGGCGCACAGGCCGCTTTGGCTGAGCCAGCCCACGGCAATGGCGAGCAGATTGAGCAGGAGCAACGAGGCAACCTGCACGAGTCGGCGCAATCCCGAAGCATTGCGCGAACCCAGGTCGTGGGTGAGAAACCAGAAGACCAGGCCGAATGCCAGGTAGCTGCCCAGCCAGACATCGTAGAACCAGGCCGGCCGCCCCCGATCGAGCATGTCGGCGACCACCGTGTCGTACTGCAACAGCGGGATACCCACGCAGGCGTAGGTGAACAGGCTGGCATAGCGCAACAGGCGGATATGGTTGAAATGCGGCGTCGGCATGACCTCATCATAAGCTGGTCGGACACGCCCGCAACCTGTCCGAAGTCATTGCCAGCGCAGGCGATCGGAGCTGCCCGCCTGGGCGCGGGAAGGCTGAAGACAGGACCTCCACGCTTATTTAATGGTCCGTGGATCGACCGCATGCGATAATCCACACTCCGTGCCGAATGAATCGGCAAGGTCAGAATATTCCGCTGGAGTGGTTCAAGGCATGACCCTAGTAATTCGCGACGTGCGCGAGCACGAGCTCGATTCCGTGCTCGCACTCAACAACGCCGTCGGTCCGCGCATCCTGGCTCTGGATTCCAGTCGCATGCGCTGGTTTTTCAACCATGCATCCTATTTCCGCGTGGCCGAAGTCGATGGCGTGATTGCCGGCTTCCTCATTGCATTGCGTGAAACGGCGGCCTATGCAAGTCCGAACTTCCTCTGGTTTCGCGAGCGCTATCCGGAGTTTGTCTACATCGATCGCATCGTCATCGCCGAACCGTATCGCGGCCTTGGTCTGGGCCGGATCTTCTATTGCGACGTGACCAGCTACGCCGAAGTGCGCGTTCCGCTGCTTGCCTGCGAGGTTTTCCTGGAGCCACGTGACGATGTCGCCGTGCTTTTCCATGGCACCTACGGCTTCAACGAAGTCGGCCAGCAGGTCATGCCTGGCGTCGGCCGCACGGTCAGCTTGCTGGCCAAGGCACTGTGCAGCCACGAATTCGTGCGGGACACCTACCTGACGGCCGGTAGCGGCGAATTGCCCGACCTGCCCTGGCTTGCCGAGCGCACCGAAGCAAGGGTCGGCGAGCGCGGTGCGCGTGCCACCGGCAGTTGATCGCGACCGATGAGCGAATCCGCGAAGTCCATCGAACCGGCATCCGAACTCAAGTTCGGCCAGGTCGGCGTCGCCAACCTGCGCCTGAAGCGTCTGCACGCGGATGCGATGTCCGCCGAACTGCAGGCCAAGGTGAACAGTGCGCCGCAGCTCTTCCTGCGCACGCCGGTAATACTCGACCTGAGCCACCTGCCCGGCCTGCCGACGGCGGACGAAGTGCGCGGCCTGTTTGGTCGAATCCGTGCCGCCGGCATGCTGCCGGTCGGCCTGTCTTACGGAACAACCGAGAACGAGGAACTCGCGCGCGCGCTCGACCTTCCGCTGTTCGCGAAATTCCGCGCCGCTTTCGAGCGTGCCGGCGAACCGATGGTCACACCGCCATCCACATCGGCAGCGGAGCCGACGCCGGTGCCGGTGGACACGCCGACACCGGTCCCGGCGAGCCATGCGCGTGCATCGGGTCTGCACCAGGACAGCCCGGTGCGTTCTGGCCAGCAGGTCTATGCGCGCGGCAGCGACCTGGTGGTGACCAAACTGGTCGCCAACGGTGCCGAAGTGATCGCGGACGGCTCGATACACATTTACGGCGCACTGCGCGGTCGCGCCCTGGCCGGTGCACAAGGCGATGAGAGCGCGCGCATCTATTGTCAGGAATTCCATGCCGAACTGGTTTCCATCGCCGGGCGGTACCGGGTATTCGAGGATCTTCCGCAAGACTTGCGCGGCAAACCCGTGCAGGCCTGGCTGGAGGGGGAAAAACTGCTGCTGGCCAGGCTCGGCTGACGGCGGAATCAACAAGAGCCACGGGAGTTGGGACATTGACTGAGATCATCGTTGTCACGTCCGGCAAGGGCGGAGTGGGCAAGACCACGACGAGCGCGTCGCTGGCCGTCGGTCTGGCCAAGCGCGGAAAGAAAGTCGCCGTCATCGATTTCGATGTCGGTTTACGCAATCTCGACCTGATCATGGGTTGCGAACGTCGCGTCGTCTATGACTTCGTCAATGTCATCAATGGCGAATGCACGCTCAAGCAGGCGCTGATCAAGGACAAGCGCTACGACTCGCTGTTCATCCTTGCGGCATCGCAAACCCGCGACAAGGATGCCCTGTCCAGGGACGGTGTCGACAAGGTGCTGAAAGAGCTTGCCGAAGACGGTTTTGATTTCGTCATCTGCGATTCGCCGGCCGGCATCGAAAAAGGTGCGGCCCTGGCCATGTACTTTGCCGATCGCGCCGTGGTCGTGGTCAATCCCGAGGTTTCCAGCGTACGCGATTCCGACCGCATCCTCGGCCTGCTCGCAAGCAAGACCCGCCGCGCCGAACTCGGCAACGGCGCCGTCGAACAAAATCTCCTGCTGACCCGCTACAACCCGAACCGGGTCGAGTCGGGCGACATGATGAGCATCGCCGACGTGCAGGAAATCCTCGGCATCGAGGTGATCGGCGTCATTCCCGAATCCGAAGGCGTGCTCGCCGCATCCAATGCCGGTGTCCCGGTCATTCTCGATGAGACTTCGAACGCCGGTCTCGCCTATGACGATGCGGTCGCGCGCCTGCTCGGTGAAAACAGGCCGCTGCGCTTCATCGATGCGCAGAAGAAAGGCCTGCTGTCACGACTTTTCAGGAGCTGAGCATGGGAATCCTCGACTTCTTCAAGAACAAGCCGAAGAACACCGCCAACGTCGCCAAGGAACGCCTGCGCATCATCGTCGCGCAGGAGCGCGCCCAGCGCGACAGCCCGGATTACCTGCCGACCCTGCGCCGTGAAATCCTCGAAGTCATCAAGAAATACGTCAACGTCGATCCCGATGCCGTGCTGATCAGTGTCGAACGGGATGGCGAACACGAGGTGCTGGAACTCTCGGTCGCCCTGCCCGAAAAAGCCAATGCCGCACTCGGCAATGGCTGAGCATCGATGCTGCGCCTTGCCGATGTCGATGAGCAGGTCATCCGCAACCTGCTCCATCGATATGCCTTGCAGCTCGAACACATTGCCGAGGGCGAGACCATCCCGGGCAGCTACTGGGGCGAAACCGAGGCCGGCCTGATCGGCTCGACGGTGTTCGCGCGCAGCGACACGCCGCTGCATTCCTTGCTGCATGAAGCCTGTCACCTGATCGTGCTGCCGGTGGAACGGCGTGCGCAGGTGCATACCGATGCCACCGATTCGATCGCCGAAGAGGATGCCGCCTGCTATCTGCAGATCCTCCTTGCCGATTCCTTGCCCGGTGTCGGCCGCGAGCGCCTGATGACGGACATGGACGCATGGGGTTACACCTTCCGCCTCGGCTCCGCGCGCGCCTGGTTCGAGAACGATGCGGACGACGCGCGCGATTGGCTTGAGGCGCATTCACTGCTGCCGGCGCCATGAGCCAGGACTCGCGCGTCCGCCAAAGCCCGCGCGATCAGCGCAACTCCCTGCGCACCGACCAGCTTTGATGGATCTGGCGACGCGCTCCAGATGGCACTTCAGGGCACCTCGAACCCATCGCGGAAAATCAGGTCGATCGGGCCACTCGGCAACGGCCAGGCCCAGGCACCACGCCCGCGGGTGAACACGGCCAAGGTGCTGAAACCCCGGTCAATTGCCATGTCCCAGATCATCACGCGGGGCAGACCGTTCTCGAACCGGTACCAGACAGGTGAAACCGCGCTGACATCATCGGTGTAGTAAAGGCCCCAGTCGCTGCCGGCAAACACCTGGTTTGGCATGTTCGGGTTGACCGCGATCGCGTTCACCGGAATATTCGGCAAGTTGCCGCTGACATTGCGCCAGCTGAATGTCGCGCAGCTGCTCTGGCAACTGACCTGGTAGACGTGACCGGGCGTCGCCGGCGTGTTCTGGTCGAATCCGCCGAGCGCCGCATAGCCGGTCGCGCTCGCCGCCGGATTGGCGGCATCGGCGACGTCGATCGCCACATCCATGACCGGACGATTCGGCAACACGGCATTGGCCGCAGTGAGGTTGACCCAGCTTGCCGAACCCGCCGTGCCCTGGTTCATGCCGAAACCGACCTGGACATTGCCGTCGTTGGTTCCGGCAATGACCACGCTGGGAGTCTTCGTCGCATGCGCAAGCTGATTGATGAAGGATCGATCGTTCAAGGTGCCCTTGGTCAGGTTCGGGCTGTTCGCATACCAGCTGCTGCCGGGGATTCCGCCAACCAGCGTTTCCCAGACGCGATTGGTCCCACCCAGCATGTAACTGCAACCGATGGATGAGGAACAACCGCTGCCAGCGACATCAAGCGCACCGTAGCGATAGATCTCGATCGGCATGACGAAACTCAGCGTGTCACCACCCCAGCCGGAATTGGCTGACGTCGTGCCACCATTGATCCCGGTCTGGGAAACAACAAGATTTCCATTCTGTGATGAAAAATACCAGCGCTGCTCGTTGACCGGCTCGATGCGTGTGTAGATGCCGTCGCCGCCGAGCCTCACGTTCCATTGCACGGCGGCAGGATTGGTATTGCTCCAGCGCACCGCATCGCTGCCATTGTCCTGCGCGCCGGCGCTGGCCCCCGGCGAGGGTGCGGTGGCGAAATTCGCCGTGATGTCGCCGGAATAGAGCTCGATCGAGCCGATCGTCTGGTTGAGCGAAATGAAGGTTGGTCGGTTGGCTGTCGACGAACCACCGCTGCCAAACTGCGCATTCGCGGTGTAGAACACGCCACCGTCACTGCCGCTGAGCACCTTGTTGGCGTCATGGCCGCCGAACGCATTGGGCAGGAACGCGCGGGCATGGTGATCGACATGCACGTTGCCGCCGCCGTAACCGCAGGTGATGTCCTGGAATGTGGTGCCGCCGTTGGTGGAGCGGTACATGTCGACGCCGCTGAGCAGGACGATCTCGGGATTGCCGGGGTACACCGTCAGGCCGGCGTCGTACCACATCTGGCTGCCACCGCCGGCGGCATTGTTGCAGCCCCCCGCTTGCACGCCTGAGCTGGTCGCGCGCTGGACCCAGGTGTTGCCGCCATCATTGCTCCGCCAGACACCCAGCACGGCGCTGGTGGAAGCATTCGAGCCCATCGCGTAGAGGATGTCCGGGTTGCTTGCGGAATCGGCCAGTTCGAGGCGACCCAGGTTCTTGCCGGCAGGGTTGCCATTGCCGGTTCCGGCCGGCCAGCCGTTGTCGAGCAGGGTCCAGTCGGTCGTTGCCGGGCAACCACTGGCCGGCAAGGTGGCCCGGTACACGCCATTCGCACCGAGGTTGGCCAGGTCAGGCTGCACGGTCGTCGGATTGCCACGCGTGCCGACGGCAGCGAAGACGCGCGTCGCACCGCCACCGGCGTCCTGCACGATCAAGCCGGTAATGTCCTGGCGCTGGTCGAGGTGGCTGTTGGTGTAGCAGGGCCCGGTCCAGTCGACACCGGCATTGTTGGAAACAAACAGGCCGGTCTTGGTGCCGACGATGATCGTGTCGAGGTCGTTCGGATTGGTCCTGATCTTGCCGACCGCCTGGTATTGCGGGAAGCCAAGCCCCGCGGATGGCGGATAGTGCGGATTGAACACGTCCTCGCCAAGCACGCTCCAGGTCTCGCCCTTGTCCACGCTTTTGAGCACGCCGGACGAACCAAAAGAGAATGAACCGTAGCGAAGATCGCCGGTACCGAGGTAAATCACATTCGGATCGCTAGGCACGATATGGATTTCGCCAATCGCCGTGCTGGCGATTGCACGATCGTCGGTGACATTGCGCCAGGTCGTGTTGGCGCTGCAGCAATTGGTCGATTTCCACAGCCCGCCGCCGTCGGAAGCCGCGTAAACCGTGTACAGGCCATCGATGTCCGGACCATCCGGGTCGACGGCGATGACGTTGACCCGGCCTGCGACCTTGGTTCCCGCGTTGAGCAAGGGCGATGGACCGAGAAAGGTCCAGCCATCCGGGGTCAGGGTCAGGGGCGATTGCGCCGAGCGCTGGTAGCTCTTGTCGCCAGCGGGGACCCGGGCAGTCATCTGCCGGTCGGCCGGCTTCGCCTCCTCATACCAGGCAGGACTGAAATTCATGGTCGGATAGGCAACGCGATGCGCCCAGTAGTCGCCGGCGATGGGCTTGGCCCATGGGCCAACGCTGTCGGAATCCTGTACTTCGTGCGAGGACAAGGCGAACAATCCGCCCGCCACCGCCAATGCCAAGGTGATAACGCTCGCAACGTACGCAGATTTCATGTTGATCCCCGGAAGATCCACCGAATGGCGAATCACGCCGATGGTACTTGCGGCCCGTCGTTCGGTCCATGTGCCGATTGACCTCTCCGTCGGGAGCCGGACGATTCACGCATGCCCGGGTTGCCACGTCACGGCGCGCGACGTCACTCCTTCGAAGCGATCACGCCCGCCCACGCCACGGCTTCGTCGCTGGCCGCCCGCCCGCATGTTCGATGGGAGCGCCCCCGCATCGGTTGCGCCGGCGCCACGGCCAAGGCTAGCCTCCGCTTTCGATTCGTGGAGATGCCTGATGAAACTTGCAGTGCTTGTGCCAACCGTTGTTGGCAGCTTGATCCTGCTGGGCTGCGGTGCCCAGCCAACACGTACTGAAACGATCGCCCCGGCAGCAACGGAAGCGGTGCACGCAGCCGACGCCGACGCATTCGTCGCCGGCGTGAACCAGGAAATCCGCGATCACTATGTCGAGGATGCCGCCGCGCAGTGGGTGGCGGCGACCTACATCACGGCGGATACCGGCGTGCTTGAGGCGAAGTCCAGCGAACGCAGCCTGATCCGCCTGAAAAACGCCATCGATGCCTCGCACCGCTTCGATGGCGTGAGCGGAATCAGCGCCGAAAGCGCGCGCGGCATCGAGATGCTCAAGCGCCAGAGCGCGATGCCGACGCCAAAGGATCCGGCGCACCTGGCCGAGATGGCCACCCTCGCTTCCCGACTCGGGGCGGCCTACGGCTCCGGCAAATCCTGCAAGGACCCGGCGGATCCGGCGACCTGCCGGAACCTCAACCAGTTGTCCGAGGTTCTCGCGGACAGTCGAGACTGGAACGAGGATCTGGAAGCCTGGCAGGGTTGGCATTCAGTCGGACGCGGGATGCGCGCTGACTATCAGCGCTTCGCGGAATTGCTCAACGAAGGCGCACGCGACACCGGCTATGCCGATGCCGGCCAGGCCTGGCGATCCGGCTACGACATGGATCCCGCTGCCCTGCGCGCGGAAACCGATCGCCTGTGGGGCCAGGTCAAGCCGCTGTACTCGCAACTGCAGTGCTATGTGCGCGGCAGGCTCGAGGAAAAATATCCGGGCAAGATGCCCAAGGACGGCACGATCCCGGCACATGTTACCGGCAACATGTGGGCACAGGACTGGTCGGCGCTGTATCCGCTGGTGCAACCCTATCCCGGCATCAGCGGCGTCGATGTGACCAAGGCACTCAAAAAGCAGAAATACACGCCGGAAAAAATGGTTCGCAGTGCCGAGGATTTCTACCGGTCGCTCGGCATGCCGGCCCTGCCCGCCTCGTTCTTCGAGCGCTCGCAGTTCGTGCGCCCGCGTGATCGCGACGTGGTCTGCCACGCCAGCGCCTGGGACACCAACCTCGAAGGCGACGTGCGCATCAAGATGTGCATCACCCCGACGGAAGAGGATTTCCGCACGATCTACCACGAGCTGGGGCACATCTATTACTACCTCGCCTACAACAAGCTGCCGCCACTGTTCCAGACTGGCGCGCATGATGGCTTCCACGAAGCCATCGGCGATACCGTACAGCTCAACCTGACCCCGGCTTACCTGCATCAGATCGGTCTGGCAGGCATCCCCAGGGACAACGAGAAAGCGGTGATCAATGCGCAGATGCAACTGGCGCTGGAGAAGATCGCCTTCCTGCCCTTCGGCAAGCTGATCGACGAATGGCGCTGGGGCGTCTTCGACGGCTCGATCGCCGCGCAGAACTACAACGCCGCATGGTGGCAACTGCGCCAGAAATACCAGGGCGTCTCGGCACCGGTCGCCCGCACGGAGGAGGATTTCGATCCCGGGGCGAAGTACCACGTGCCGGCAAATACCCCCTACATGCGCTACTTCCTCGCCCACATCCTGCAATTCCAGTTCCAGCGCTCCTTGTGCGAAGCGGCGGGATTCAACGGTCCTCTGCATGACTGCTCGGTGTATGGCAACAAGCAGGCCGGCGAAAAGTTCTGGGCCATGCTCGGCAAGGGCGGCAGCCAGCCATGGCCGCAAACGCTGAAGGAACTGACCGGCAGCGAGCAGATGGACGCGAGCGCAATCATCGACTACTTCGCCCCCCTCTACGGCTGGCTGGAAAAGCAGAACGCCGGCAAGGACTGCGGCTGGCAGGGCTGATATGGCATCATCGCCAGCCATCCGGCCGTATTCCGGGGTGGCTGGCGATTCCGACCAAAACGCACAGGTGACCGCATGCAACGCTGGGTAAAGATTCCCGATGGACGTTTTCTCGATGCCAATCGCATCGCCTATGTCGGCAAGATTGAAACCTTCAATCGAATCGACGAGGACGGCACCGAGCTGGGCCTCGCCTATGCGGTCAACCTCGGCACGGACTTCCCACGTGAAGCGCAGATCAACGTGGTCGGCACCAAGGACGAAATTTTCAGCCTGCTGCGCGGAATCCTTGGCGGCACCAACGCGCCGCCCGCCGATCAGGTCTGAACATCGACCTGCGCCGGGATCCGGCGCTCGAAGACCCGGCACAAGCGCCAGGCGACGAACCCGGTCGCGGTGATCGCGGCAGCGGTCAGGGCGAGCTTCAGCGAACTGCCTGAAACCAGCGGTGAAACCACGCCCGCCAGGATCGCGCTCATCACCAGACTGAAAAATGCCTGCATCGACGACGCGCCGCCGCGATGGCGCGGAAAACGGTCGAGCAGATTCAGGGTCAGGGTCGGGAAGGCGATGCCGATGCCGATCGCGTGCAGGCCGATTGGCAGCACCGACCATGGCACCATCGGCCGGGCCAGCAACAAGGTGGTCGCGATGTTGAATGCCGATGCGCCGAGCATGATCGTATAGCCAAGGCGGATCGTCGCCGTGCCGCTGACCCGGCCAGCGAGCCTGCCGGAGGTGAACGAGCCGAGCATGAGGCCGCCAATCGCCGGAATGAACAACCAGGCGAACTGTTGCGCATCCAGTCCAAGCAGGCCGATGACGAAAGCCGGTGCCGAGGAAATGTAGACGAACAAGGCGTTGAAACCGAGTGTGCCGGCAAACACCAGGGGCAGGAACACCGGATCGCGCAGGATCAATCCATAGGTTTTCGCCATCGCGCGCAAGGACAGGGCGTTGCGGCTTTCACGCGGATGGGTTTCCGGCAGCAAGGCCAGACAGGCAATCCAGAGCAGGCCTGCAAATGCGGCGAGAAACCAGAAGATCATCGACCAATGCGCAAAGGCGATGATCCAGCCGCCGATGATCGGCGCAATTGCCGGCGCGATGCCGAAAATCATCGATACGCTGGACATCAGTCGTTGCGCCGCGGCACCGTCGAAACAATCGCGGATGATGGCGCGCCCGACAATCATGCCGGCACCTGCGGACATGCCCTGCATGGCTCGGTATGCAAGCAGTTCGGTGATGCTTGTGGACAATGCGCAACCCACCGAGGCGGCGGTGAACACCGCCACACCGACAAGGATCACCCGGCGTCGGCCAAGCGCGTCCGACAGCGGACCGTGCAGCAGGGACATCAGCGCATAGGCGATCATGTACACGCTCAGCGTCTGCTGCATCGCGACCGGGCTGGCCAGCAACTGCGCGCCGATCGCCGGAAACGCCGGAAACATGGTGTCGATCGCGAACGGCCCGAACATCGCCAATCCGGCAAGCAGCGGGGCGAGGCTTCGACGGTTGGCGGGGGCGGCGACCATCTCGATGGCGGGTCATGTCGTCAACAGGACAAGGTCGCGCATGCTACGGGCTGGGCCGCGGCAAGTCATGCTGATTCAGCGCCCACGCGGTTTGCTCGGCATAATGCGCCATCTGCGGCTGGGATCCGGGAACGCCCATGAATCTGCTTTCACCGATCGCGGTTGCCGGCGGTGCCGGTATCGGCGCCTTGATCCGCTGGATCTTCGGTCTCGCCCTCGATGCGATCTTCCCGGCGATTCCGCTCGGCACGCTCCTCGCCAATGTGCTTGGCGGTTTCCTCATGGGCCTGGTCATTGGCTCCATCGATCAATTCCAGACCCTGCCGCTGGAGTGGCGCCTCGCACTCACCACCGGGTTTCTCGGCGGACTGACCACGTTTTCGACATTCAGCGGCGAGACCCTCAACCACCTGCTCCGCCAGCAATGGGGCTGGGCCGGCGCGCTGGTTTTCGTGCATGTCGCAGGCTCCATATTGGCGGCACTGCTCGGCGTCGTCGTCATCCGCGCGATCGTGCCTCAATGAGGACAGCACAATGCCTCGTGCCAGCCTGAAGAACCGCGTAACCTCCCTGCTCGCCGATTGCAGGGTGGAAATCAATGGAGATGCGCCCTGGGACATCCAGGTGCATGACGAAGACTTTTATGCGCGCGTGATTGCGCACGGCTCGCTCGGCCTCGGCGAGTC
>Ga0073900_10000683_pt1 | contig 20925 bp, 19 predicted proteins | sample KloWWTmetKNB5Kit_FD_66666 | JGI IMG/M metagenome (GOLD analysis project Ga0073900, IMG submission 66666) | Active sludge microbial communities from Klosterneuburg, Austria, studying microevolution and ecology of nitrifiers - Klosterneuburg... | ecosystem: Engineered > WWTP > Aerobic digester >...
TACAGGCGTAAAGAACTGACCGAGGCGCGATTTCCATTTCGCATCGGTATTTTTTGAAATCCGTAATCTTGTTTGTTCAATTGCAGAAAGCACAAATGCGCCCTCAAGTTTTTGTGTTTCGCATGCTGTCGGAGTATAGACTTTGTACTCAGGGATGTCACAGTGTTACCGACGAATCACTGACCCGCAGTACCGAGACGCCGCTGTTCGGTTCTCTCGTTGGCGCTCAGTACTGCGGCATGTTGTGCTTCGGTCAGGGCGATGAAGAGCCCTTTCGCTTCGGCGAGAAGCAGTTCACCTGCGTAAAGTCTTCCGCTGGTGAAAATCTTGCGGCCTTCCATGCCGTCGTAAGTGCCTTCGAGGCGCAGGTCTGTGAGCAGTGGCGTCGGTGCGCGGTAGGTGATGGTCAGCGTTCCGGTCATGCCGGGGCGCTTGGAAAATCCTTGGGCAAAGCCGAGTAATTCATCGAAGATCGCGGCGACGTGGCCGCCATGAACCAGTCCCGGCGCGCCTTCGAAGCGCTTGCCGAAATTTACCTGCCCCAGCGCCTTGCCATCTTCGACCCAGATATCGAGCGGCGCCGCGACCGGGTTGGAGATGCCGGTCAGCGGACTGAACTCGATGAAATCGCGCACGTCCTCGCTCGACATTTTGCTGGCGAAGCCGGTGCGGCTGGTCTTTTCCGGCATTGAAGAAAAGACATCGGCGATTGCTTCTAGCCGTGTCGCGAGCCCGGCCATTTCCGCTTCGCCGGGGTGCTTGGTGATGATGCCCTCGATGATCCGGCGCAACGCCGCACCTGCCCGCCGTTTCTCCAGCAGCGTCGTGTTTGCCTCCGCAGGTGCGGGGAAAGAGACGCTGTCGTCCAGAGTTTGCTCGTTGTTCATTTGATGTGACCCTTATTTTGTTTCAGCCAAGAAACAGCTTGTATGCGGGGTTGCGGCTTTCGTCCCAACTACGATAGCCGAGATTTTTTAGAAATGCGTGAAAGTCTTTCATCTCGCCGGGTGGCACCTGCATGCCGACCAGCACCCGCGCGTAGTCGGCACCGTGGTTGCGGTAATGGAACAGCGAGATATTCCAGCCGGTATTCATGCTTTCGAGGAAACGCATCAGCGCGCCGGGGCGCTCGGGAAATTCGAAGCGATACAGCAGTTCGACAGCAGTGCTGTTACGGAGATGCGGCGCATGGCCGCCGACCATGTGGCGGATGTGCAGCTTGGCCATTTCATCGTCGCTGAGGTCGTGCGTCGCCAGACCTTTTTTCTTCAGCGCCGTGACGAGCTTTGCGGTCTCCTCACGGTTGGCGACTTGCACTCCGACAAACACCTGCGCATCCTTGTCGTCGGCATGGCGGTAGTTGAACTCAGTGATGTTGCGTGCGCCGACCAGAGTGCAGAATTTTTTGAAGCTGCCAGGTTTTTCCGGAATGGTCACGGCGAGCACGGCCTCACGATGTTCGCCGACCGCGGCGCGTTCGGTGACAAATCCCAGCCGGTCGAAATTCATGTTGGCGCCGGAAGCTACCGCCACCAGCGTCTGGCCCTTCAGATGATGACGCCGTGCGTATTCCTTGGCACCAGCGATGGACAGCGCACCGGCTGGTTCGAGGATCGAGCGGGTGTCTTCGAAGACATCCTTGATGGCGGCGCAGATGGCATCGGTATCAACCAGCACCATCTCATCGACATATTCGCGGCACAACCGGAAGGTTTCCTGGCCGACATATTTCACCGCCGTACCGTCGGCGAACAGGCCGACCTGGTCGAGTTTGACGCGCTTGCCTGCTTTCAGCGAGCGGTCCATGGCATCGGCATCGACAGATTCGACACCGATGATTTTCGTCTGCGGTCGCAGGCGTTTAATGTAAGCGGCCACACCGGAGATCAACCCGCCGCCGCCGACGCTGCAAAACACCGCGTCAATCGGATCGGCATGCTGGCGCAAAATTTCCATACCGATGGTGCCCTGTCCGGCGATGACGTCGGGATCGTCGTAGGGATGAATGAAAGTCAGCCGCTGTTTTTTCTCCAGCAGCAGCGCGTGGGCATAGGCTTCGTCGTAGGACTCGCCGGCCAGCACCACTTCGCCGCCACGGTTGCGCACCGCATTCAGCTTGATCTGCGGTGTCGTCACTGGCATCACGATCACCGCCCGGCAGCCGAGTTTTTGCGCCGCCAGCGTCACGCCCTGGGCATGGTTGCCGGCCGAAGCAGTGATGACACCCTGGCGCCGCTGCGCTTCCGTTAAATGCACCATCTTGTTGTAGGCGCCGCGCAACTTGAAGGAGAACACCGGCTGCATATCCTCGCGCTTCAGCAGAATGCGGTTGCCGCTGCGTGCTGAAAGATTCGGTGCCAGATCGAGCGGCGTCTCGATGGCAACGTCATAGACGCGGGCGTTGAGGATTTTTTCGAGGTAATCGGGAAAACTGGGAGGCATGGGTATCTGGCGAAAATCGAGAGAAGGCAAAGCGTAACAGGCTGCTGGTGGCACCGCAAACGTCAATTACCGAGATCGATACAATGCCACCAAAAATAAAAATGGCGGGCCGGCATCGAATGCCGTACCCGCCATTTTGTGAAGTGCCGAGTTACAGACGCTCGATGATCGTTCCGGTACCAACTGCTGCGCCACAGCACATCGTGATGAAGGCGGTTTTCAGGTTGCGGCGCTCGAGTTCATGCAGCGCGGTGACGATCAAGCGGGTTCCCGTCGAACCGACCGGATGGCCGAGGGCGATGGCGCCGCCGTTCACGTTGACCTTGCTCATATCGGGGTTGTAAACGCTGGCCCAGGAGAGGACGACAGTAGCGAAGGCTTCGTTGATTTCGATCAGATCAAAATCCTTCATCGACATCTTCGACTTCTTGAGGATCAATTCGGTGGCATCCACCGGGCCGTCGAGCAGCATGTAAGGATCGGTGCCGACGACGACATCGGAGATGATGCGCGCACGCGGCTTGAGACCCAGTGCCTGAGCTTTTTCTTTGCTCATCCAGAGGATCGCGGCGGCACCGTCGGAAATCTGCGAGGAGTTGCCGGCGGTGGTGGTGCCGCCTTCTTGTAGCGGCTTCAGCGCAGCCAGACCTTCCAGCGTGGTCGGACGGATGCCTTGATCCATCTTGACGATCCGGGTTTCGCCGGTTGGCTCGCCATCCTCACCGAGGATCGGCGCTTCGATCGGCAGTACTTCGCGGTCGAAGTGACCGGCCTTCCAGGCGGCTGCGGCCTTGGTCTGTGATTCGAAAGCAAACTTGTCGATATCTTCGCGCTTCAAGCCACGGTTCTTGACCATACGCTCGACGCTGGTGAACTGATCACGTGTCTGATCCCAAGGCCAGCCATCCGGATGAAAATAGCCGGGACCGTTCATGACATTCATGCCGAGGCCGACGCGGCTCATCGACTCGACGCCGCAGGCGATGCCGATGTCGAGGCTGCCGCCCTGGATCAGGGCCGAGATCATGTGATTGGCCTGTTGGGCCGAACCGCACTGGGAATCGACGGTGGTCGCGCCGGTCTTCCAGGTCTTGCCGAGCCATAGCCAGGCGTTGCGGGCGAGGTTGTTCGACTGCTCACCCGCCTGGGTCACACAGCCAGCGATGACCTGCTCGATATCTTCGTGCTTGAGACCATTGCGCTGAACGAGACTGTCGAGCAGTTTGCTCAGCAGGATGACGGGATGGACGCCGGAGAGGTCGCCCTTGATCGGTTTGCCGCGGCCGATTGGGGAACGGATTGCATCAACGATGACAGCTTCACGCATCTTGAATTCCTTTCAATTTAGCTACGTTCGATTGTGGCTGATTTTGGTTTTTTGCTGGCGAGGCCAGTCGATTACATGTAACGGACGATCATCTCATACAGCAGCGCCGGCTTTTCCGAACCAGTGACGTGAATCGCGAATTCACGCGTCAGTTCCATGCCGCCCTTGGCACCCGGCTCAACCTTGATGACGCGTGAGCGCATGTGAATCTTGCTGCCCGAGGGCACGGCACCGATGAAGCGCAATTTGTTGGAGCCGTAGTTGACCATGAAGCTGAAGCCGGTGATTTCGAAGGGCTCCTTGGTCTGCATCTGCGTCATCAGCGACAGCGTCAGAAAGCCGTGGGCGATCGTCGTGCCGAAAGGACTACTCTTGGCAGCTTCGGGGTCAACATGCAGAAAATATTTGTCACCGGTCAGATCGGCGAATTTGTTGATGACGTCCTGGGTGACTTCAAACGCGTTGCTGAACTCGCCCCAGGTTTCGCTGATGAGGCCCTTGAGCGCCTCGATGTCGTCGAACTTGTACTGTTTCATGCGGGCCTTCCTTGTGCTTTCGTCTTACATAGCCGGGACGGCGAAACCGTCCCTGATCGGGGTGCGCTTGGCAAAGTAGCCGCCGAGCTTCTTCTCGACGTCGTCGACCGTCCAGGCTTCCTCGTTGTCGAAAGCGGGGCCGACGGTCGGGCGCTGGACGACGGAGATTTGTTTGCCCCAGACGACAAAGACTTCGCCGGAAACGTTGGCGGCACGCGGCGAAGCCAGGTAGCCGACGAGTGGGCTGATGTGCTCGGGCGCAAAGTAGTCGAAGCCGGCATCGGGCTTTTCGAACATCGCGGCAATCGGGCCGGTGGATGTCATCGCGGTGCGCGCACGCGGGCAGATGACGTTGGCAGTGACGCCGGATTTGAACATGACCTGAGCGGCACCCATGGTCATGGCCACAATGCCGGCCTTGGCAGCGGCGTAGTTAGGCTGACCGACGGAACAGAACAGGAAGGCTTCCGACGAGGTGCTGATCAGTCGACCATACACCGGTGCGTTCTCAGCCTTGGCCTTGTCGCGCCAATACTTGGCGGCGTGGCGCATATTGCAGAAGTGGCCCTTGAGGTGCACGCGGACAACCGCATCGAAATCCTGTTCGGTCATGTTGAAGAGCATGGCGTCACGACAGAAACCGGCATTGTTCACCAGGATATTGAGATCGCCGTAAGTATCGATCGCCGTTTTGAACAGCGTTTCAGTCGTACCCCAATCGGCACAGTCGCCGAAGTGAGCGACGGCTTCTCCGCCAAGGCCCTTGATTTCGGCAACTACTTTGTGGGCAGCTTCTTCACCTGCGGGCGAACCACCCAGATCATTGATCACCACGCGGGCGCCCATTTTTGCCAGGCACAGCGCATGTTCGCGCCCCAGGCCAGCACCTGCGCCAGTGATAATTGCAACCTTTCCGTCCAATTCGCTCATCGCAGATTCCTTTGCTGGTGATTAATTTCGCTGACTCTAGCACAGCGCCGCCGGGCGGCTCATCATCCAGACGGACTATTGGCGTTACGCACAGCCGCTTTGCCCGTCTTTTGACTGCCTTTGTCTTGACGCCTCGCCGCGTGCCACCGTACCATCACGCTTTTGACGAAAGCCGTTTCCCCGTGTCTTCTTCCGCACCTTCTTTCATCCCCCCGCTCTCCGCTCTGAATGCCCTGATTGAGCCGGATATGCGCGCCGTTGACCAGGTGATCCGCGCGCGTCTGCATTCGGATGTCGTGCTGGTTCGTCAGGTTGCCGATTACATCATTGCCGGAGGCGGCAAGCGACTTCGTCCGGCGCTGGTGTTGTTGACAGCCGGCGCGCTGGGCTACCGCGGAACGCATCATCATGAACTCGCCGCAGTGGTCGAGTTCATCCATACCGCAACCCTGTTGCACGACGATGTCGTCGACGAGTCGGAACTCCGGCGCGGACGCGAAACCGCCAATGCCTTGTTCGGCAATGCCGCCAGCGTGCTGGTCGGGGATTTTTTGTATTCGCGCGCCTTCCAGATGATGCTTACAGTCAATGACATGCGCGTGATGCAGGTTCTCGCCAATGCCACCAACGTCATTGCCGAGGGTGAGGTGCTGCAACTGATGAATTGCCATAATGCAGATATTGAGGTCGAAGAATATTTGCAGGTAATCCGTTTCAAAACTGCCAAGTTATTCGAAGCAGCAGCGCGCCTTGGCAGCATGCTCGGCGGCGCGTCTCCGGAAGTCGAGGATGCCATGGCGAGCTATGGCATGCACTTGGGAACCGCTTTCCAGTTGATCGACGATGTGCTCGACTATTCCGGTGAGGAAGTCGTGACCGGCAAGCGTCTGGGCGATGACCTTGCCGAGGGGAAGTCCACCCTGCCGCTGATCCATGTGATGCATCATGGCAATAACGATCAGGTAGCTTGTGTGCGAAACGCCATCGAGAATGGTGGGCGCAATGATTTTCCTGCCGTTCTTGCGGCGATCCGCGCGACAGATGCGCTGGCCGTGACGCGACGTCAGGCGGAAGCCGAAATTGATACGGCAATCGCCGCATTGGCAGGCTTGAGGGCTTCATCTTATCGGGAATCTCTGCTAGAATTAGCGCGCTTTGCAATTGCACGGAACCATTAACGGCTTCTGTCGCAAGGGATTTCATGTGAAATTGCAGGTGAATCGACCTCTTTCGGCAGGGAATGGCGTGTATCTGCCAAATATGTCAGCGAGTCGTTTCGGGGTGTAGCTCAGCCTGGTAGAGTACTGCGTTCGGGACGCAGGAGTCGGAGGTTCGAATCCTCTCACCCCGACCAATCTTTTCAATAGGTTAGGTCAATTTTCCGGTTTTCCACGCTGCGTGTGCCGGCGTTAGCCCGTTATTATCCCGGGCGGTGTTTATTGCATGATTTTTCCATGTAAATCCACTTGGCGCACTTGAAATTCTCCATATATGTCCCTATTATTAGCACTCGTTCGCAGTGAGTGCTAAACACTCCTGCCTCCGTACGATTTAAACCAGCCGATGGTTTGTGCCATCGGCAGCGCTTCAGTCAATTTGTCATCCATAAAGGAGAAACTGCATGAAAATCCGTCCCTTGCATGACCGTGTGATCGTCAAGCGCCTCGAAGAGGAACGTAAGACTGCTTCCGGAATCGTCATTCCCGATACCGCCGCCGAAAAGCCCGATCAGGGCGAAATCAAGGCCGTTGGCACTGGCAAGGTGCTTGATGATGGCAAAGTGCGCAAGCTGGAAGTCAAGGTCGGCGACCGCGTGTTGTTCGGCAAGTATTCCGGCCAGACCGTCAAGGTCGATGGCGAGGAACTGCTGGTCATGCGTGAAGAAGACATCATGGGCGTTGTCGAAGCCTAATCAAGAACTTTCAAGGAGATTTTAGAATGGCTAAAGAAGTCAAATTCGGCGATTCCGCCCGTCAACGCATGGTTGCCGGCATCAATATTCTGGCTGATGCCGTCAAGGTAACGCTCGGCCCGAAGGGCCGCAATGTCGTCCTCGAGCGCTCCTATGGCGCTCCGACAGTGACCAAGGATGGTGTTTCTGTCGCCAAGGAAATCGAACTGAAGGACAAGTTCGAGAACATGGGCGCGCAAATGGTTAAAGAAGTCGCTTCGAAGACCTCCGATATCGCCGGTGATGGCACCACCACCGCGACCGTTTTGGCTCAATCGATCGTTCGCGAAGGCATGAAGTACGTTGCCGCCGGCATGAACCCGATGGATCTGAAACGCGGTATCGACAAGGCTGTTGCTGCCACCATCGACGAGCTCAAGAAGCTCTCCAAGCCTTGCTCGACCAACAAGGAAATCGCCCAGGTGGGTTCGATCTCCGCCAATGCCGATGCCGATATCGGCGAAATCATCGCCAAGGCGATGGACAAGGTTGGCAAGGAAGGCGTCATCACCGTCGAAGACGGCAAGAGCCTGCAGAACGAACTGGACGTCGTCGAAGGTATGCAGTTCGACCGTGGTTACCTGAGCCCGTACTTCATCAACAATCCGGAAAAACAGGTCACGATTCTCGACAACCCGTTCGTTCTTCTGTACGACAAAAAGATCAGCAACATTCGCGATCTGCTGCCGGTGCTTGAGCAAGTTGCCAAAGCAGGCCGTCCGCTGCTGATCATCGCCGAAGATGTCGATGGCGAAGCGCTGGCAACCCTGGTGGTCAACAACATTCGTGGCATCCTCAAGACCTGTGCCGTCAAGGCGCCGGGCTTCGGTGATCGTCGCAAGGCCATGCTCGAAGACATCGCCATCCTGACGGGTGGTACGGTGGTTGCCGAGGAAGTTGGTCTGTCCCTGGAAAAGGCTGCACTGACTGATCTCGGTCAGGCCAAGCGCATTGAAATCGGCAAGGAAAACACCATCCTCATCGATGGTGCCGGTGATGCTGCTGGCATACAGGCACGCGTCAAGCAGATCCGTGCCCAGATCGAAGAATCCACCAGCGATTACGACAAGGAAAAGCTGCAGGAACGCGTCGCCAAGCTGGCCGGCGGTGTTGCCCTGATCAAGGTGGGTGCTGCGACCGAAATGGAAATGAAGGAAAAGAAGGCGCGCGTCGAAGATGCTCTGCATGCAACCCGTGCAGCCGTCGAGGAAGGCATCGTTGCCGGCGGTGGCGTGGCACTGTTGCGTGCCCGTCAAAGCATGTCCAAGCTGAAGGGTGCCAACCACGATCAGGATGCTGGCATCAAGATCGTACTGCGCGCACTTGAGCAGCCGATGCGCGAAATCGTTGCCAATGCTGGTGACGAGCCAAGCGTGGTGGTCAACAAGGTGCTCGAAGGCAAGGGCAACTATGGCTATAACGCCGCGACCGGCGAGTACGGCGACATGGTCGAAATGGGCGTACTGGATCCGACCAAGGTTACGCGCACCGCATTGCAAAACGCCGCATCCGTTGCCGGCCTGATGCTCACTACCGATTGCATGGTGGCCGAGCTGGTTGAAGATAAATCAGCCGCTGGTGGTATGGGCGGCATGGGCGGTATGGGTGGCATGGGCGGTATGGGTGGCATGGGCGACATGGGTATGTAATTGTCGCTACGCAGCAGCGATGTGCATGCTGCTGCACCCGCAAGAAAAGCCCCGCTTCGGTGGGGCTTTTCATTTGGCGCGTCTGGTCTCACTGATTTCCCAGGAAGCCCTTCACAACAATCAGCAAGGGCTTTTTCTTTGACTTAGCCACGTCTCGCCGCTATAATCCGCTGCCTTTTTGATTTGCCAAGGCCAGGTAGCTCAGTCGGTAGAGCAGCGGATTGAAAATCCGCGTGTCGACGGTTCGATTCCGCCCCTGGCCACCAGCTCATTTGACACGCACATGCACCAACGAAAAAGCCCGCTGAACGCGGGCTTTTTCATTGGTTTCTTGCGGGTAGAAACCTTATTTCCCCGCAGCTTTTTCTTCATCTGCCAATGCATCGGAGATTTCGCGCAGTTTGTTTTTGGCGACTTTGTCGAGTGCGGCGCGGGGCATTTCCTCGACGAAGTACACCTTGCGCGGACGCTTGAAATCGGCGAGGTCCTTGGCGCAGCCGTCCATGATTTGCTGGCGGATTTCGTCTTCGCTCAACATCGTCCATTGGCTCTTGATGGCGAAGACCACCGGGACTTCGTCGAGCATGTCGTGTTTCTGCGCGACGACAGCGAGTTCGTCGAGGACGCCCATGCCGAGCAGGCCGTGGATACATTCTTCAACCTGGCGCGCGGAAACATTTTCGCCGCCGACTTTCAGGATGTCCTTGTCGCGATCGGCGAAGTAGAAGTAGCCGTCCTCGCCGAGACGCGCGGTATCGCCGGTCTGAAACCAGCCGTCGGCAGTGAAGGATTTCGCCATGGCTTCGGGGTTCTTGTAATACTCGAAGAACATCTGCACACCGCGCGTGCCACGTACCCACAAGTCACCGTTGACGCCGGGTGCGCAGTACTTGCCGGTAGCCGGATCAATGATGGCGAATTCATAGCCGGGCGAAGGCACGCCGATATTCATTTCCGGTGAATCCTGCAACAGGTCGGAGCGCGTTGCATGCGTGACGGTCTCGGTCATGCCCCAGGTGGCGAAGGTTTTGACGTTCCAGCGCATCTCGACGACATGCATCTTCACGCCGGTCGACCAGGTCTTGTAGAAGTGTTCGGGCACCGGCTGGGTAGCGATGGCCTTGAAGCAGAAGGGAATCATCGAAGCACGCGTGACCTTGTGCTTGAGCGAGAGATCCCAGAATCTGCTCGCCGAGAACTTGGGTTGCAGCACCAGGGTGCCGCCGACCCACATCATGGTCCAGAAGCTCCAGCTTTGCGCATTGACGTGGAAGCAGGGCAGGAACACCAGATAAACATCGTTGCTATCGAGTTGCAGATTCTGTGCGCCGCTGCGGCCACCCCACAGTGCATTGGCGTGGGTATGCACGACAGCTTTGGGGCGCGAGGTGGTGCCAGAAGTGAACTGGATGCCGACCGGCAGCATCGGCTCGGCCGGTCGCGCCGGAGCCTTGTCGCCGTGTTCGAGCAGCGTCGAATAGAGTGGGAAGCAGTGATTTTTTTCTTCATCACTTGGGACTTCGCCGGAGTTGTCTTCGGTAACGACAAACCATGAAATGCTCTTGGCATTGGCAGCAAGTTCCCTGGCGAACTTCGGCTGAGTGATGCAGCCGACGGCACCGGAGTGTTCGGCGAAGTAGGTCAGCTCGTCGCCGATACAGCGTGTGTTGGTGGTCACGGCAACCGAGCCGACGATGGCGGAGGCGTACCAGGCGATCATCATTTCCGGGCAGTTCTCGGCGTGGATCAGTAGCTTGTCGCCCTTCTTGATGCCCTTGGCGATGAGGCCGCAGGCAACCTTGTTGGTGACTTCCCAGAACTGTTTGTAGGTCCAGGACTGGCTTGCGCCTTCCCTGGGTTCCCAGATCATGAAAACCTTGTCGGGGGTTTGTTCGGCCCACAGCTTCGATAGCCAGGGCACATCCTTACCGGCGAAGGTGTAGAGCTCGCTGGAATGGCGGGTATCGAATTGTGGAGCGGGTGGCGTCATCTCGGTCATGGTCTGCTCACTCTGAATAAGTGGGTGGGGTGTGCAGATCGAGTCAGGCTTTGCTAACCCGACCTGCAGTTCTTACAGCATCCTGTGAAGTGGCGATCAACGCTTTTCGCTGCCGACAACCCACATCGAGAAGAACTGTGCGCCGCCACCGTAGGCGTGGCCGAGCGCCTTCTTGCAACCGGGGACCTGACGTTCGCCAGCCATGCCGCGCACCTGTAGTGCAGCTTCGGCGAAGCGGATCATGCCGGAAGCGCCGATCGGGTTCGATGAGAGTACGCCGCCCGAGACGTTCCACGGAATGTCGCCCCCCTGATCGAGCGAGGTGGCGCCGGACTCGGAGAGTTTCCAGCCCTCGCCGACATCGGCGAAGCCAAGATTTTCCAGCCACATGGGTTCGTACCAGGAGAACGGTACATACACTTCAGCCATGTCGAGATCCTTGCGCGGATTGATGATGCCGGCCTGCGCGTAGACTTCTTTGGCACAGTCGATACCGGCCTGCGGATTGACTTCCTCGCGCCACGGATACATGGTCGGCTCGGACTTCATGGCCGTGCCAAGCACCCAGGCAGGCTTGTTCGGTGATTTTTTGGCGAGGTCCTCGTTGCACAACACCATCGCGCAGGCGCCGTCGGACGACGGGCAGACTTCGGCATAGCGGATCGGATCCCACAGCATCATCGAATCCATGTAATTTTCCAGCGTCAGACTGTCTTTTTCCTCATGCATATGGGCATGAGGATTTTTCAGCGCGTGGGTACGATCCTTCAGCGCCACCTTGCAGCCGATGTCCTCGGGCACTTGGTAGCGACGCTTGTATTCGCGGATGATCGGTGCGAAAAAACCGCCGGCGCCGGCGTTGAGGTGCGGCGAGAATGGTTGGCGCGTCGACAACGCCCACATGGCATTCGACTCGGACTGCTTCTCATACGACAGCGTCAGCACGCGCTTGAATACGCCGCTCTGGATGTGGCTGGCGGCGACGATGGCGGTTGAACCACCGACCGAACCCGCAGTGTGGACGCGCATCATCGGTTTGCCGACGCAGCCCAGCGCATCGGCCAGATACAGCTCGGGCATCACCACGCCTTCGAAGAAGTCGGGTGCCTTGCCGATGATGACGGCATCGATGTCGGCCCAGGTACAGCCCGCGTCGTTCAATGCGTTTTGCGCGGCTTCACGAACCAGGCCGGCCATGGATTTTTTGATCTTGGATTTGTAGCGCTCGGACTGGCCGATGCCCACAACTGCACATGCGTTACCCATGTTATTTGCCCTCCAACACAGCGACCAGATTCTGTTGCAGGCACGGACCGCTGGTGGCATGCGCCACGCCGCGATTGGCCTCGCCCTTGATGATGCGCATTGCCACCTCGCCGAAGTTGCTGAGGCCGGCCGACATCATGATGTTGCCGGCCAACGGGCCGCCCGATGCATTGATGACAGTGTCGTCGCCCAGCCCCAGCGCTTGCTTGACCAGCAGCTCCTGATAGCTGAACGGCGTATGCAGTTCGGCGATGTCGACCTTGCCCTTGGCCACACCGGCAGCTTCGCCGGCGATTCTGGTGGACATCGAGTCGATCAAATTACGCGAACCGAGTTGATGCGCTTCGATGCGATGATCGATGCCGGTGATGTAGGCATTGCGCTTGTGGAATTTCTCGGCGACTTCACGCGTGGCGAGAATCACGGCCGAGGCGCCGTCGGTCACTGGCGGGCAGTCATGCTTGCGCAGCGGCGAAACCAGCTTCGGCTCGGCCAACAGTTGCTCGATCGTGTAGTCGCCCTTGAGCTGAGTACCCGGCTTGCTCTTGGCATTGCGGCGACTTTTTTGCACCACGCGCGCCATGTCCTCTTCTGTAATCTTGCCGGCGTCGAGCAACGCACGCGCCTGTAACGCGGCAAGGCTGATGCTGTCGGGCCAGAGCGGCTGGGTGTAGTAGGGATCGAGCTGCAACGTCAGCACGTCGGGCAAATCACCCTGCGAGCACTTGCCGAAACCATATACCAGCGCGGTGTTGGCGTGGCCGGTCTGGATCTTCAGCCAGGCTTCATACAGCGCCCAGGCCGCGTCCATTTCGACGTGCGATTCATTGATCGGCGGCACGGCGCCGAGCGCGTCGAGCGCATTCACGAAGGCGAATGCCGAACCCCCCAGGTAGTCGCAGGAACCTGAACAAAAGAAGTCAAGATCCTGATTGGTAAAGCCGACTTGATGCTTGACGGCATTGACGACTTCCATGACCAGTTCAACGTCATTTTTCGCACCGCAGTCGCGCACGAGCGGCGTCTGGGCATAAGCGATGATGGCAACTTCACGCATTATTTAGTCTCCGCTTTCGCCTTGAGGAAGCGCTTGGCTTCTTCGAGACGGCTGGCTTTCAGGGCCTCAATATCCACGGGCGGCTCGCCAGTGGGTTCGAAATAGGCGATGTTGTCCATCGAGTAATCCCATTCGCTCTGATCTTTCCACTTGGCCTTGACGCGCATGCCGATCTTCACGTCCTCGTTGGCACAGCCGCTGACAAGGTGGATGAAGGTCTGGTCGGAACCGTCGAGCACCAGATTGGCGACAATGAACGGCGGTTCCAGCGCCGAGGTCGGAATCGGCAGATGGACGATGGTGAAGGTGATGACGGTGGCCGTATCGGGCAGCGGTACTTCCTCGGTCGTCGGCAGGCCGGACTCGGGGCAGGCCCCGCGCGGCGGCGCGATTACCTTGCCGGTCAGCGGCGAACGCTGGCCGATCAGCTTGCCTTGCTTCATGCCGCGCAGAAACTGCGTCGGCGCGCGGCCAGCGGAGAAGTTGTAGTTGAGGACGATCGGACACTCAATGAGCTCGACCTTCTTGGCTTGTTCTGACATTTTCGTGATCTCCTCAGGCCGGCTCGAAGCATTCGATATCGGTGATAAAGCCCTTGCGCTCGGCGGCCCAGCGCACCTTCACCTTCATGCCGGTTTTCATGGCGGCTTCGCTGCCGGCATCAACCATATGCAGCAGCGAAGTATCAGCGCCGTCGATTTGAACCAGTGCCCAGGCAAAGGGCTTTTTCAGCAGATGATTGGGACGTGGCTGATTCACCCAGTTCCAGGTTTTTACTGTGCCGGTGGACGGCAGGGCGACAAACTCGCTGCATTCTTCAGCGGTGACCGGATCGTATTCGGTGGGCGGGCAGATGACCTTGCCGTTGCTGCCCTTGATCCCTTGCATCTTGCCGTCGCGCAGACCGGTGAGAAACTCGCCGATCACCGGGCCGACCAGGCGCTGGTAGGTGTATCCCACGTCGAAGCTGGCGCGCAGCACATCGTCGGCTGCGTGTTCTGAACCTGCTTGAGCCATGCTTTTCTCCAGAGTAAATATTAATTAATCATTCGAATGATTGATTATTGCGGAATCGCTGAGTATTACCGCTTTCTCCGGCATGGTCAAGCGCTTGCACTGATCTTTGTGGCAGTCGGGTCGGCCCGCGTCAGCCGTTCACTTAAATGTCGAGGTCATATTTGCTGCGGTGTTCATCCTGTAACTTCTGTCGATCCCTGTAGAATTGCAGCAACTGCACGAACGATGGAAAGCGAGCGGGGGAATGGGTAGCGATATCGAATGGGAAAAATGGGGCCGGCTGGAGCCCTATTACGGCGTGATTACTGCCGAGAAATATTTTCGCGCCAATCTTACCGAGGCGACGAAGCAGGAATTCTTCGATTCCGGAAAAGTCCATATCGAATACATTCTCGAGGCTTGCCGACGTCATCTCGACCGGGATTTCTCGCCAAAGAGCGCACTGGATTTCGGTTGCGGCGTCGGCAGGATCGTTTTACCGCTGGCGAGCATGGTTGAGCGTGTCGTGGGAATTGATATTTCAGAATCGATGCTCGACGAAGCGCAGAAAAACTGCGCTGCGCACAGCTTGAGAAATACCGCGTTCCGCAAATCCGACGACACGCTTTCTGCGCTCGACGAATCATTCGACTTTATTCATTCGTACATCGTTTTTCAGCATATCCCGGTTGTGCGCGGCCGGCAGATTTTTGCCGGGCTGATCGATCGTCTGGCGGATGGCGGCATTGCCGCAATACATCTGACGTATGCGAAAAGCGCTTACGAAAAAACCCTTGGCGTGAAACGCCCGCAGGCCTGGCGCGCGTTAACCAGGCGCCGGACATTTTCATACCGGGAACGCAGCCGCAATCTCGAAATGCAGATGAACTCCTACAATCTTAACGAGCTGCTGTTCATCATGCAGGGCAAGGGGATTCGCCATTTCCATGTCGAGTTCTGCGACCATGATGGACAGCTTGGGGTCATTCTGTATTTCCGGAAAACACCCGCCACGCAGAGAGTTCCCGGCGACTATTGCCCCTGAGCGATGGCGTTCAGGGAGTGCGCTGCCACAAACAGCCGTGTAATTTCTTCCTCGCCAAGCACCCGCCATTCGCCCGGCGCCAGATCCCCCAGCGTCAGACCACCGATCGCCACGCGCTGCAAGGTCTCGACATGATTCCCGACAGCGGCAAACATCCGCCGCACCTGGTGATAGCGGCCTTCAATCGTTGTGATACGCACCCGATGCGGATCGATTGACTCAAGAATTGCCGGTGCCAGCGGCACGGTTTCAGATTCCAGCAGCAGCGTTCCACTGGCAAACAGAGCGGCTTCGTCACCGCGCAATTCGCTGGCCAACCGCGCTTCATAGACCTTCGGCAAATGTGCCTTGGGTGAAGTGATCCGGTGCAGCAACGCACCATCGTCGGTCATCAGCAGCAGGCCGGACGTATCGCGGTCGAGTCTGCCCACAGCGGAAAGCAGCGGGCTGCGCAGGCGGAAGCGCGGCGGCAATAATTCGTAGATCAGCTGGCCGTGATCCTTTGTCGAGCAAGTGTAACCAACCGGCTTGTTGAGTATCAGGATGAAGCCCTGTGGCGGATCGAGCGGCGCATCGTCGATGAGGATATCGTTGTGATCAGCAGGCTCTACATTGTCGTCGGGCCCGAATACGCTGCCATCGCGGCGCGTCACCCAACCGTTGCGCAGCATCAGCGTCACACTTTTGCGGCTGCCATAGCCGAGGTTGGCGAGCATTTTCAAAAGTTTCATTGGCTACTTTCCCTTGATCGCCTCGATCACCTTGAAGCCCTGTTCTTCGGCGACCGTGCGCACCTTGCGGAAGTTTTCTCTCAATACTTGTTCATAAGGCAGATGGCGATTGGCAACCAGCCACAGACAGCCAGCGGGGCGCAAGGCCGCAGCAGCGGCGACGATGAATGCGCAGCCAATTTCCGGCTGATCGGCACGGCCCTGATGAAACGGCGGATTGCTGACGATGAAATCGTAATGCTGGGGCTTGTCCAATCCCTTCGTAACATCGTGCCAGAAGAAATTCAGTGCGACATGTCTGTGTTCGCCGCGCTGGACATCATCCAGAAGATTGCTACGCGCCAGATCCAGGCCGCGCGCCTCGGCCTCGTACAAATCAAGTGCGCTGACCCCCGGACAACGCGCCAGCACTTCAGCGGCAAGATAACCGAAGCCCGCGCCGAGATCGGCACCACAGCCAACCAGATCTGTCGGCAGACAGCCTGCCAGCAACGCTGAAGCACGATCGATTCGCGTCCAGGAGAACAACCCGGGGCGACTCAAAAATCGTCCGTCGGCAATGCGTCGTGGCGCATCCAGCGCCGCCCATTCTGCGATGAGATTGGCATCCATCATCTGCGCTGTTGCCGTCGCCCAGAACACCCGGCATTTGTTTTTCGACAGGCTGTGAACCGGTCCCGCCAGCCGCTCAAGATCTCCCTCCGCCGAACGGGCGCCTTCGTTGTTGAGCGCGCTCGCCACCACCGTGCCGCCCGGCTCGACACGCTGCAAGGCGCGAGCCAGCAGAGCTCTGGATTCCTCGCGCTGTCGTGGCGGCAACAGCAATACCAGCGGAAATTTTTGCGCACTGACTTCGGCAAGCGTCAGACCCATGGCACGCAAAGCATCGGCGAAAGGCTTGAAGCTTTGCGCACAAACCAGTCGGTCGGTCGGCAGTGCTTTCAACGCCGCACCACCTCTGGCACGCATGAATAAGGTCTCGGCAGTGGACGGCCAGGTCAGCGCCCCTGTCGCAAAAGGCAGCAACAGTGTATCGAGTGCAGCATCGGCGAAAAGATCAGCAGTGCGGTTCAAAACAAATATTCAAAGGGAGAAAAAATAAAAAACCGGATGGGTGCAATCACCGCGCTGCATCGAGGAAAGCATTGAGCAACGGAGCGCAATCCAGTAGATCGTTTTGTGCCTGATGAAACTCGGGGTGCCACTGAACCCCCACCACAAAACTTCGCCCTGTCCAGCGTATCGCTTCGATCATGCCATCGTCGGCAGTTGCCTCGGCTTCCAGTTCCCGCCCCAGGCAGCGTATGCCCTGATGATGGATGGAGATCACACGGCCGCCATGTTCGCTCCCAAACCAGCGCGAGAATTGGCCACGCTCGGCAAAGGTCACCTCATGGCTGTGATGATCATAGTCCTGACTTTCATGCACCACGGTACTTGTCATTTGTGTCGGCAGATCCTGATACAAGCTACCGCCCATTGCAATATTGATCAATTGCATGCCACGGCAAATTCCAAGTACCGGCTTTCTCGCTTCCATGAATTCATGAAGCAGTTCCAGTTCATAGGCATCACGGATCGGATCGCCCTGCCATTCCGGGCGCAACGGTTCTTCACCATAGGCATGCGGACTGATATCCGCGCCTCCTTGCAGGATCAGGCCATCGAGATATTCGGCGTAATCGCGCAGCCGGATATTGCTGCGTATCAGGTCGCCGTTCTGTACTACCGAAGGAACCATGAGGACGAGTACGTTCCGGCTTGCTGCCCAGCGCGCCACCGATTGCTCCAGGACTTGCAGCGTCTTGGTACGAATGCCATGGGCACCCTGCTCAGGGTGAAAAATGCGTGCAGATAGCCCGACGCGAAGCGGGCGACGGCGACTAATCATAGAGCCTCCTGACGGCGAAACATTCTTGTTGCATGTTCGGTGACGGATGCCACGTTTCCTGCCGAGGCATAAATTTTACGCAACTCGCTGGCATGATTGCCTTGGCTCGACGCCAGAAGCGATAACGCCTCCAGTGCAGGTGTGCTCCCTAATGCCGCAGCATGCGGTGCCAGACGTTCAAGTGTTGCCAGAATATCTTCACGAATCGATAGATTTTCATTTGATTGCGGATGCACCAGATAGCCATCGAGGCCGAAGCGGCACGCCTGAAATCGATTGTAGTTGTACACAAGATAATCGTCTTCAGTCGGCGGTGGATCGCTGCGTTCGAGCAGCATACGACACAAGGCCTGAAGATATGCAGCAAGTACTGCCGCCCACTCAACCGTCAAAGGCGTATCGCAGACGCGCAATTCGATGGTGCCATACTCGGGCTTGGGACGAATATCCCAATAAAAATCTTTCATGGTTTTGACGACACCGGTTTTTTCCATCTTGGAAAAGTAGGCGTCCCCAAACTTTTCCCATTCAAGGATAAAAGGGGCCCGCCCGCTAAGCGGAAAAGCAAACACGGAATTGAGCCTTGCCGAATCGAACAGGGTATCCGTCCCCTGCGAAAAAGGCGACGACGCCGATAGCGCAATGAAATGCGGTAAGTAGCGATTCAAGGCATGCAGCAAGAACAAGCCCTCATTTGCACTGGAACACCCGATATGAACATGCTGGCCGAAAACGGTAAATTGCTTGGCAAGATAGCCATACAGCCAGGACAGTTCCTTGAAGCGTGGTTTGGCAAAAATGCGGCGGTCAGACCAATGCTGAAACGGGTGCGTACCGCCGCCGCACAACCCGACATTCAATTTGTCACCCGCCGCGACCAGCGCATCACGAATCTGTTGGAGCTGCGCCAAAAGCTCGTCGTACCGCGTGTGTACATCGGTCGCAACCTCAATCATGCTTTCGGTAATCTCTGGCTTTACATCACCGGGAAAGCGATTGCGCGCCAGCAGGTGCAGCATGTCATCGGCGCAGGGCAGTAGATCGAAATCGGTCAGACTGACGAGTTGCAATTCCAGCTCCACGCCCATCGTCAATGCGGTGGCAGTCTTGAAGGGTTCCAATGCCATGATCAGTCTCCCTCTTTCTGGTTGGCCTCTCCCGCAAGCATTAACGCGCGTTGCGTCATGACGGGGCCAATGATTTCGAGCAACAGTACGATAGCGGCAAGACCGGCGACCTGATTCATTACATCAAGCTCAAGATACTTGGTCTGTTCCAGCAGCAACATGACAAAGGCCGACATGGGCATCATGGCAAGCCCCGTCAGTGCACCCTTGCGCCATCCGATACCGCTTGGTCTGGCGAATAATGCGGCTGATGCAGTCTTGATCAGAAAACGACAAACGATCACCGCAAGTGCGATCCCCAGGCCATCGGAGACATGCTTCCAGTCCAGTGATGCGGCGACAAAGACAAACAACACCACTGTCAGCACATCGCCAAGCGCGCCGAAATTACGTTGTGTCTGGGTTAACACAACACGTCGATGACGCGCCACCAGGCCAAATGCCAGAGCAGCAATCAACGATGAAAATCCAAGTATATGGGTCAGGCTCGTCAGCAAAATTACGGTAATGGCAAAGGCAACGGTTGAATTCCGTCCCCGATTGTCGATCAGGCGCAACAATCCTGGAACCACCACACCAAAGAGCACACCGACGCTTGCTGAAATAAAGAGAACCATCACGCTATGCCAGGCCGCCTGCGGGATGCTGACAGCGCTTTCGAGCATCCAGTAACCAAGCACAATCTTGAAAACAAATACGGTAAGTACTGTGTTGAAGGCGGTGAGATGCAACAATCGCTCTGTAATCTGTCCCGTGCTTCGCGTATCGTTGGCAACCCTCAAAACAGCGGCAGGAGAAGTCGACATGGCCAGCGCCGCAAGCATCAATGAGGAAGTCAGCGACATCGAGAACGCATTCGCCACAAAAAATACGGCGGCAAATGTACCAATCGACTCAACCAGACTGGTAACCCCGAGCCAATAATTGTGGCGTAACCAGCGCAGGTTGATGCGATAGCCAAGCTCAAACAAAATCAAGGCAAAGGCAACGTTCGCCATCTGCGCAACCACCTGCCCGGAAGGATCGCCAAGGATCTCCCCCTGGCTGGCCGCCATGGCAAAGCCTGTAATACCATAGCTGCTTATGCGTGGCAGAGAGATCCAGCGAAAGGACAGCTCACCGACGACCCAGGCAAGAGCGATTGCGGCAGGCCAAAACATTTCGTTTATCGAAAACATAAGTGGTTCCGAGTGATTATGTGGCTGTTATCTTCAAAGCAACAGCACGCGGCGACTCAGGCTTTCCAGATCGACTGGTCAGTCCCGCCAAAAATACGATTTGATTACACCCGTGTCCCGACTTCAGACCTTCATCAGGCGTCTGCGCATCAAATCAGAACCGGGTATTGTATCTTCCCTCTCCTTTGCGGGTACTGGTCATTTAAAGAGGGTTGCCATGACTGAAAAGAGGCGAGCCATCCGGCGTAACACCGGGGCCCGCTGTCAACAAAGGGTTAGATCGTGGCTGCGCACGATCTAACCTTAGTAGCTAGCCCCGTCATAATTGATCCAGTTGCTATGTTTGTGTTTCTTCACCAAGCCGAACCTACACCAATAGATGTGGAATTGCGCTACAAATTGCTGCCACTAGGAGTCCATATATAGCTGCATACTTACTGTGTGGACGAAGCAATTTCCATAAAACAACACCCGGCAGAAGGCACAGAAAAATCACAAATATTGCGATGAGGTGAGCAAAGGGCCAACCTTTCTCAACGACTATTTCTAACAGGGTGGAATAACCGTATGCGACCGTGACCAGCGAATATACAATTAATAGCGAGAGTGTGGCGATCCCCACCCAGCGTCGCTCATTTTCAATGTCAGTTTGAGTCTGCATCCGATCAGACCGCTTTAACTAACGAATGAAAGGGACTTCCCCGTCCCGAGGTATCGGCGGAAGCCGAAAGCAACTGAAGCTGCCATGATTGAGTTTCAACACTTGATCATCACCAACGAAAGGGGAAATCCATGGGCAT
>Ga0073900_10000684_pt1 | contig 20923 bp, 20 predicted proteins | sample KloWWTmetKNB5Kit_FD_66666 | JGI IMG/M metagenome (GOLD analysis project Ga0073900, IMG submission 66666) | Active sludge microbial communities from Klosterneuburg, Austria, studying microevolution and ecology of nitrifiers - Klosterneuburg... | ecosystem: Engineered > WWTP > Aerobic digester >...
CCGAGCAGGAAAGCCAGACTGAACAGGGGCAGGGTGGCCAGCAGAATCAGCAGGCTGAAGCCCAATGACGCGGTCAGCTTGCTCAACAGGATCTGCCACGGCGTCAGGGCCGTCGACCGGAGCAAATCAAAGGTTCTGCGTTCGCGCTCGCCCGAAATTGCGCCGCAGGTCAGGGCCGGCGCCGCAAACGCCGCCACGATGAGCTGCATCCCGACCAGGGCGTAAAACACGCCCGTCCCGACCGTGCGCGAGGCGCCCGCGCCCTGGTTGGCGCTCACCAGCGCGGCGATGGCGTAAACCAGCAGGGATACCCCGCTCGTCACGAAGATCAGGACGCCCAACAGGCCGGCGGCATGGCCGCCCCGCATCCGGGCGTCAAGCTCGCGCAACGCGAGTGGGTTGATCCGATCTCGGCGGGACGTGGCCGGCAGGGCAGGGGCGCTATCGGGCTCCATCGCGCACCTCTTCGAACATGGCCTCGAGGCTGTCGGCCCGCTCGACAAATGAGACGACCTGGACTCCGGCCCGCAGCAGGTCGTTTAGCAGCGCGCTGGCTTCGACGTAATCGCCGTCGAAGTTCAAGCGCATTTCCGAAACGAGCGGGGGCGCCCCGGCCAGGGTCGGGTCGGCCACCAGGCGGGCGTCGAAGACTCCAGCGTTCGACCCTGCCACGGCGAGCGCGGCGTCCGACTCGCCCAGAAAGGTGATAAGCATCGGCCGGTGCGGGCGCAGGCGGGACGCAAGCGCGGCATACTCGCCCGTGGCCACGATGCGACCGCGCTCCAGAAGGGTGATGTGGTCGCACAGGCCTTCGAGTTCGCCCATGTTCCGCGAGGTGATCAGAATGGTCTTGCCCATCAGGCGCAGCTCGCGAATCAGTTCGCGCACTTCGACCCGTCCGCGCGGATCGAGACCCCCCAGGGGATCATCGAGCAAAAGCACGAGCGGGTCATGGGTGAGCGCGCGAGCCAGGCTCAGACGCCGGCGCATCCCTGGCGAGAGCGTTTCGAGTGGCGTGCCGCCGCGGTGGCCGAGATCGACCAGTTGCAGCAAGTCACGCGCCAGTGGATCGCGTTCGCTGGAGGGCACGCCATGGCATGCCGCAAAAAAGATGAGGTACTCGCTGGCAGTCATATTGGAATACTGGCCGAACTCGGCGGGCACATAGCCCGTAATCGACCGGACAGCGAGTGGATCCGCCGAAACCGACAGGCCATGCACCCGGGCTTCGCCGCCGCCCGGCGCCAACAGGGCCGCCAGTATGCGGAGAAGGGTGGTCTTGCCCGAGCCGAGCGGACCCACCAACCCGTGGGCGCTGCTTGTGCGCGCGCTGAAATCGATCCCATCGAGGGCAACCGTCTTTCCAAAGCGTCGGGTCAGGGTCCTGGTTTCGACAGCGCTGGTCATGTCATTTTCGCGCGCGGTAGGCCTCGATAACCCGGGCCAGGCCAGCGTCGAGGCCGGTCTTCGCCACGAAGCCCAGGCGCTCGCGGGCGCGGGTCAGGTCGGCGCACAGATAGGACACACCGCCGCTCTCTTGCGAAACGCGCAATGGTGTCAGATCTCTGCCGAGGGCGCGTCCGATCGTCGCGACCAGATCGTTGATGCTCGTTGCGACGCCGCTCCCGACGTTGATCGTCAAGCGGCTCAAGCCCTGGCCCGACAAGGCCGCGGTCAGCGCATTGACGACATCATCGATATACACAAAGTCGCGCTGCTGCCGCCCGCTGCCAAAAACGACGATTGATCCGCCCGAAAGCGCCTGACGGACAAGGGAGGGCACCACTGGCGGGTGATTGGCGCGATGGGGCTGGCCCGGGCCATAGGTGTTAAAGATCCGCAACGCCACGGTCTCCATCCCCCACAGGCCGCCAATGGTGTGGACAAAATGCTCGGCCGCTAGTTTGCTCACGGCATACGGCGAATTGGGGTGGGGGGCATCGTCTTCACGGGCCGGTCCGTCCAGATCGCCGTAGACGGCGCCGGAGGAGGCCAGCACAAACCGGCGGACGCCCGCGTCGCGCATGGCCTGCAAAAGCGCGATGGTGCCGCCGACGTTTGTTGCGTTGTACTCACCCGGGTAAAGCACTGACTCGGACACACTCACCCGCGCTGCCAAATGGCAGACCACATCCACGCCCTGCAGCATCGTCCACATACGGGGGATGTCGGCGACATCGCCGCGCTGGAAATGAACGGCCGGGTTCAGGCGCTCCGGGTCTCCGCTGCTCAGGTCATCGACGGCCCGGACCGTGTGGCCGCCTGCAATCAACGCGTTGGCGAGCGCGGATCCCAGAAAGCCTGCCCCGCCGGTGATAAGGACCTTCATGCTATCCCGGGGGCCAGGTCAGCCCGCGCCCGCCCAGCAAATGGAGATGCAGATGCCACACGCTCTGGCCCCCATCGCGATTGCAGTTCATCACCAGCCGATAGCCTGACTCCGCGATGCCCAACTCGGCGGCAAGTCGCGCGGCAGTCAGGACCAGCTTGCCCAGCACGGCCTGATCGGCCTCGGATGCGTCATTGAGTGTCCGAATCGGCCGGTTTGGGATCAACAGCACGTGGGTGGGGGCCACGGGGCTGACATCATGAAACGCGGTGATGTCAGCGTCTTGATACACGATCCGCGCGGGGATTTCGCCACGGGCGATCTTGCCGAAAACGGTATCCTCTGCCATGCCGCCCATTGTAGTGGGAGCGTGATTGCGCCGTGCGCCAGCGAGATGGCTTGCGGAGTTGATAGTTCACGCCTCTACTACAATGGCCAAAACATGGATGATCTGAAAAAACTGGCCGGCGAATATGCCGCGAACCTCATTTCCGACGGAATGCTGGTCGGGCTGGGCGAGGGCACGACCGCCTACTGGGCCATTCGGCGTGTCGCCGAGCGTTTGCGCGACGGCAGCCTGCGCGACATCGCCGCGGTCGCCTGCTCGCTCAACGTCGAGCAACATGCGCGCGAACTCGGCATTCCCATCGCGTCCTTCGACGAGCGCACCCGCATCGATATCACGATCGACGGGGCCGACGAAGTGGATCCGCAACTGAACCTGATCAAGGGGGGCGGTGGCGCGCTGTTGCGCGAGAAGATCGTGGCCGAGGCCAGCGCCCGCGAGATCATCGTCGTCGACGAGGGCAAGCTCTCGACCGCGCTTGGCGTACGCTGGCCGGTGCCGGTGGAGGTCCTGCCCTTTGCAGCCGGACCCGTGGCGCGCTTCCTTGCAGGACTGGGGGGGACACCGCGCCTGCGCGTCCGGGCTGATGGCGCGCGCTATCTCACCGATCAGCGCAATCTGATCTTTGACACGTCCTTTGGCCCGATCCCCGACCCGGGCGCGCTTGCGATCCGCCTGGACGCCCGGGCCGGGCTCGTCGCGCATGGCCTGTTTGTCGGCCTTGCCACCGAGATCGTCATTGCGGGTCCGGGCGGGATCCGCCATGTCCAACGGGGCGAGCCCATCTTTTCCGGAGACCCGCCGGCATGAGTGCCGCCACGCCGAACAGGGTCGCGCTTGTCACTGGCGGCAACCGCGGAATTGGGTTTGCGGCCTGCCGCAAACTGGCTGGTCTGGGCTATACCGTGTTGCTGGCCAGCCGGGACCGCATGCGGGGCGTCCGCGCGGCAGAACAACTTCAGCAGTTGGGCTCTGTTCTGCCTGTCACCCTTGATGTGGCGGCCCCGGATGCTGGCGATACGCTGCGGCGTGTCATTGCCGCAAACGGCGGGCGCCTGGATGCGCTGATTAACAATGCCGCGATCCTGATCGATGAAAATCGCCGGATTCTCGACGCCGACTTTGGCGATCTGCAGCGCACTCTCGAGACCAATGTCTATGGCTCGCTCAGGCTGGCCCAGGCGGCCATTCCCATCATGCGCAAGCAGGGTTATGGACGGATTGTCAACGTCTCGTCCGAGATGGGGCAGCTAGCGGGCATGGGAGACGACAGTCCAGCCTATCGCCTGTCAAAGACAGGCCTGAATTCGGTGACGACCATGCTCGCGGCCGCCACCCGGTCGGACAACATCCTCGTGAATAGCTGTTGTCCGGGCTGGGTGCGGACTGACATGGGCGGTCTGCAGGCATCGTTGACCCCGGAAGAGGGGGCGGATACCCCAGTTTGGCTGGCGACCTTGCCTGACGGCGGCCCTACGGGTGGCTTCTTCCAATCCCGCCGGGCAATCGCCTGGTAACCGCTGGCTGGGGTTTACCCCAGTCTCATGGCCTTCTCAATCGCTTGGCCTAAGCTTTGCCTTGTTTAGTAAACTCAACGTCAACCCAGGAGGCAGGGCATGAATCACGAATTCACTGAAGGCATCCCCCAACCCGCAGCGTTGAACGGGCTCGGCCAGCGTAGCGGACATGCGCCCATCGACGTCATCAAGGTCTCGGCCCAGTCCCGAACCTCGTCTGTGGCGGGCGCAGTCGCGGGCATCGTGCGCGAACATGGCCGGGCGACAGTCCAAGCCATCGGCGCTGGCGCAGTCAATCAGGCGGTCAAGGCCATGGCCATTGCCCGGGGTTATCTGCTGCTGGACGGCATCAATGTCGTCATCATCCCATCGTTTTCCGACGTAGATATCGATGGGGCCGAGCGCACAGCGGTCCGATTCGCTGTCGAACCCCGTTAAAACTCCGGCTATCCACAGTTGCGAAGGGCCCCGGCACTGCCGGGGCCCTTCGCCATTAAGGTCCAGTCGGTCTCCGTGCCATAATCTGCCGGGTATGCGCACCGATCTTCACTGCCACAGCACCGCGTCCGACGGCGCGCTCGCCCCCCGCGATCTCGTCCAGCTTGCTCGCAAGCGCGCCATTGACGTCATCGCCCTGACCGATCATGATACGATTGCCGGCCATGGCGAAGCACTGGCCGCGGGCCGGGAACTTGGGGTTCGGGTGATTCCTGGGGTCGAGATCAGCGCGCTTGGAGCGCAGGGCGAAACCCACGTTCTTGGTTATGGCGTCGAACCAGACGACGACGCCACCCGCGCGACGCTGCTGGCGCTCCGGACGACTCGCGAAAGCCGGGCGAAACGCATCCTGACAAATCTTCTCCGGCTTGGGATCAGCATCGACTTCGAGCGGATCAAGGCGATCGCCGGGGATGGCATGATCGGCCGCCCGCATATTGCGCGGGCTCTGGTGGACAAGGGGGCTGTGTCGACCACCCAGGAGGCCTTCGATGTGTATCTGGCGGAGGGCAAGCCGGCCTATGCCCCAAACGACGCGCTTGATCCCCTTCAAGCCATCGATCTCATCCATCGCGCGCGTGGGGTGGCGGTCCTGGCCCATCCTGCATTCACCCACGGCGATGTTGAAGCGTTGCTCGAGTCGATGATTGGGCATGGACTGGATGGGATCGAAGTCTATTACCCGCATCACAGTCTGGGGCAGATGACACGCTACGCCGAGATCGCCCGCGAGCACAGCTTGCTGGCGACGGGCGGAAGTGATTTTCATGGGCTTACGCAGGACGACTCGTTTGGATTTGGCGAAATCGGATTGCCGGCGGGCACGGTCGAGGCGCTTGACGCCCGGATTGCCGCCCGGCGCGGGTAAAATCGCCGGCCGTGATCAAAAACTGGCGAATCTGGTTCGGTGTGACGCTCAGCGCGCTGGCGCTGTTTCTAACATTGCGGACTGTGGATTTCGGCCAGGTCCAGGCGGCAATGGCCCGCGCGGCCTGGATCTGGTTCATTCCGGCTGCGGCGACTTTCATCGCGGGGCTGTACTTCCGGGCCAGACGCTGGTCTCTGCTCATGGACGATACGCCGCTCGGGATCACCTGGCACGCGATGCTGATTGGCTACATGCTCAATATGAGCCTGCCCTTGCGACTGGGTGAAGTGGCGAGGGCCTGGGTAATCGGGCAGCGGACGGCGGTGAGTTTTACGCGTGCGTTGAGTTCGATCGTTGTCGACCGGATGCTCGACCTGGCGGCCGTGTTGCTGATGTTCGCTGCCTTTGCGCTCGTGTTGCCCATGCCGCCCGAGTTGGCCAGCGCCGCCTGGGCGGGGAGCATCGCGCTGGTGATCGTTGTGATCGCGTTTGGCCTGGCGATCTGGCAATCGCAGCGGGTCGAAGCCCTCATGCGATCGGTCATGAAGCGGTTTCCCCGACTGCACGCCGATCGTTGGGTGGGCCGATTTCACGAGCTGTGTGACAGCTTTCGCGCGATTGGCGATGGGCGCCGGCTGGCGGGGGTATTGGCGAACACCGGGTTGTTGTGGGCCTTTGCGACGCTGCTCGCCTTCTTTGCTCAGGCGGCCTTTATGCCGCCGCGACTGGACCAGGCTGGCCTGGTCCTGATCGCATCCAACCTTGGCGGCGCAGCCCCGAGCGCGCCTGGCGGTCTCGGTCTGCTGCAGGGCGCGGCCAAGCTCGCATTGGTCGGCCCGTTCGGGATTGACGAGAATCTGGCGGTCGCCTTCATCTTCGTCTGGTCTCTATCGCAACAGCTCTCGCTGATCGTGCTCGGCGTCATCGGCCTGGGCCGGGTCGGACTGTCGCTCAAGGAGACTGTGGGCGCCGGACAAAAGCCGGCCTAGGCGGCGAAATATGCGCATCCTTCATGCTCTGACCTACTATCGGCCGCACATAAGCGGGTTGACGATCTACGTTGAGCGTCTTGCCCGCGGCCTGGTCCGCGCCGGCCACGAGGTCACTGTACTGACCTCGCAGTTTGACCGCGCCCTGCCGTTGGAGGAGATTGTTGAGGGTGTGCGGGTCATTCGGGTGCCCGTCATCGCGCGGCTGAGCAAGGGCGTCATCATGCCGACCGTGGGTCAGGCGGCCAGCCGGCTCATGGCCGATCACGACCTCGTTCATCTTCACCTTCCCCAGTTTGATGGGGCGGGTCTTGCCCTGCGCGCGAAGTTGGCCAGGCGGCCGGTGACGCTGACCTATCACTGCGACATCGAACTCCCGCGGGGTGTGCTGAATGCTGTCGCCCAGCCCGTCATCCACCTGGCCAATCACATCGCCGCGCGCTGGACGGATACGCTGGTCGCCTACACCGATGACTATGCCCGCCATTCACCCTTTCTTTCGCGGTATCTGGCCAAACTCAAGGTCATTCCGCCGCCCGTCGAGATCGGCGAGCCAACCGCCGCCGACCTCGCCGCGTTCCGCCAGAAGTTCAATCTGAGTGGCGGCCCGGTCATCGGGATGGCCGCCCGTCTTGCCACCGAAAAGGGTGTTGAAGTGCTGGTCAACGCGCTCGAGATTGCGCGGCGGACACGGCCGGACGCGCGGGTGCTCTTTGCCGGACCGTATCAGAATGTCCTGGGCGAGGCCGAGTATGCCCGCCGATTGCAGCCGCACTTTGACGCGCTTGGCCCAGCCTGGACGTTCACGGGGTCCTTGCGCGGCCCAGAGCTCGCCGCGTTCTTCGCCTCGCTCGACGTGCACGTGCTGCCCAGCCTGAACTCGACCGAGTCTTTTGGCCTGGTTCAGGTAGAAGCGATGTTGTGCGGGACGCCCTGTGTGTGCAGCGATCTGCCCGGCGTGCGCGTTTCGGTGCAGGAGACCGGGATGGGTGAAGTTGCGCCAATCGGAGATGCTGCCGCTCTGGCCGCCGCGATCGAGCGGGTGATTGCGAATCGAACGCGCTACGTGCGCCCGCGCTCAGAAATCTCCGCGCGCTACAGCACGGAGCGCTCGGTGGTCGCCTATACCGGCCTCTACGAAGACTTGCTCGCCCGGCACGCGCGTAAATAGACCGTGCTGCTGAGGTTTCTGAGCACACGGCAAGCCCGCACGCCATCGATCCGGCGCTGCGCTGAATTGGATTACACTTCTTTTTTGCGGAATTTGCCGCGCGGGAGACTGTAAGTGAACCAATCCTCTAATCAATCAACCAGCCACACTCCGGATCCGAAGACAAATGCTGAAGGATCGGTGGGAGAGCGCAACCGCGGCGGCCAGCCGGGCTGGTTCCTGTTCGGTTTATTGGTCGGCGCCGTGGCGATGGCCGGCGCGATGACGCTTCTTTCCGCGGATCGCCCGCCGGTTGTTGACCTGGCCGCGGTTCGGCAGGCGGCCCGCGAGGGCGCGGCCGAAGCGATCAGCGCCGCACAGCCCATTGGCCCGGTTGCGCCGGCCGCCGCAGCGGCCGCCCAGCCACAGGTCCAACAGGCGGTCGCCGCCGCGCCCGGCGCAGCGGCCATTGCCGACAGCATCGTTGTGCGGGCCGCCAACGTCCTTGGCAAGTCAGAAGCGCCGATCACGCTGGTCGAATACAGCGATTTCCAATGCCCGTACTGTCTCCGGCACTTCAGCGAAACGCAGAATCGCCTTGTCGCCGAATATGTAAATACAGGCAAGGTCAAGATTCTCTTCAAGAACTTCCCGATTCCTGAGCTGCACCCGCAGGCCTTTCAGGCCTCAGTGGCAGCCGAATGCGCGGCCGAGCAGGGCAAGTTCTGGGCCTATCACGATGTGCTCTTCCAACGCTTTGGCGCGCGCACCATTGACTACACGCCGGCCGGGTTGGGCGGCTACGCGGCCGGTCTTCAGCTGGATCGCGAGAAGTTCGACGCGTGTCTGCGCGACGAGAAGATCACCGCGCGGATCAACGCCGATCGCCAGGAAGGCAGTCGCCTCGGTGTGCGCGGCACCCCCACTTTCTTTGTCAACGGCCAGCAGCTTGTCGGGGCACAGCCGTACGAGGCCTTCAAGGCCGCCATCGACGCGGCGCTCGCCGGGCGCAACTGAAGCCGATGAATGAGACCATTCTTGTCGTCGACGACGAGAAGAACATCGTCGATCTGATCGAGATCTATGCGCGCCAGCAGGGATATGCGACCCTGCGCGCGCACGACGGCCGGACCGGACTGGATCTTGTCGCATCCGCTTCGCCGGATCTTGTCGTGCTGGATCTTATGCTGCCCGTGCTCGATGGCTGGGAAGTCTGCCGCCAGATCCGGGCGAAATCCGATCTCCCGATCATCATGTTGACCGCCCGCGACGACGACGTCGACAAGATCGTCGGGCTCGAGCTCGGGGCCGACGACTACATGACCAAGCCGTTCAATCCGCGCGAGTTGATGGCCCGGATCAAGGCGATTCTGCGCCGGCGCGAGGGCGGCGCGGTCAAACCCGCGGATGGCGCCGCTTTGGCCGTCATTCGCGCCCAGCAACTTCTGGTCGATCCTGCGCGGCGTGAAGTCCACGTGGCCGGGACGGAAGTCAAACTGCGGGCAAAGGAGTTCGATCTGCTGCTGTCCCTGCTCGAGCACAAGAGCATCGTTCTGACCCGCGAAAAGCTGCTCGAGGTCGTGTGGGGTTTTGATTTTGCCGGGGAAACGCGCACGGTTGACGTGCACGTGGCGCAGTTGCGCAAGCGCATCGCGGGCAGCGGAGTCGAAATCGAGACCGTGTTTGGCGTGGGCTACAAGCTCCGCGCGTGACGGTGAAGCGCGCGATGTCATTGCGTGTCCGGCTCTTCCTTTCGCATAGCCTGGTGATCGCTGTCAGCCTTGCAATTCTTGCCCTGGTCCTGGGGCTGGTGCTGACCGACTTCCAAACCCGCTTGGCGCGGGTGCGTCTGTCAACGATCGCGTCTGAGCTTGTGCTCGCGAATCGACGACCCGTTAACGCCGCCCAACAGGATTCGGCCGACCGCTTTTTCGAACGGGTCGCCCGGCTGGCCAACCAGCGCAGTCTGCGCGCGTTCTGGCTGGACGATGATGGCACGATTCTTTCTGACAGCCTGCCCGGTCAGCGCGCAACGTTGGGGGTTCAACGTCTCGACGTGTCTCGTCCGCCTCCGGTGTCGGGCGTTGACCCCGACATCATTGCGATTGGCGAATTTCGTGATGCGCGAGACCGGGTCTGGGAGTATGTGGTCGCGAAAATCCGCCCCGATATCCTGAGGTCGGATCTGATTGCCTTCGCCCGCCCGGTGCCTGCGGCAGCCCTCACCGTCTTTGACGTGGTCGAGGAAAACCTCTTTCGCCGGATTGTGCTCTCGGGTTTGATCGCGCTCATCGTGGCAGGTGTCATCGCGGCGCTGGTCGCGCGTTCGATCGCCCAGCCGATCCAAAGGGTCGCGCTTGGGGCGGCCGCCATCGCCCAGGGGCACTACGACCAGCGCGTGACCGTAACCGGGCCGGCGGAGGTGGTGGAGCTGGCCAACGACTTCAACCAGATGGCCGAGCGCGTCCAGTCGGCGCAGCAGCGCGAGCGCGACTTCGTGGCCAACGTGTCGCATGAGCTCAAGACGCCGCTGACCTCGATTCAGGGTTTTGCCCAGGCAATCCGCGACGGCGCGATCACCGAGGAGTCCACCACGCGCAACGCGGGCCAGGTCATTTTTGATGAGGCCGAACGGCTGCGCCGGCTTGTGACGGGACTTCTGGATTCGTCGCGCCTGGAGGCGGGTGAAGCATCCCTGCGGCGGGATTCAGTCAGCCTGAACGACATCGCGCGGGCGACTGTGCCCAAGTTCGAACTGCGCGCCGAAGCCGGCGGGGTGGCCCTGCGCGGGCATTACGCCGAGTTGCCCGCCATCCTCGCCGACGGTGATCGGCTTTCCCAGGTTCTTGTCAACCTGATCGACAACGCGCTCAAACACACCCCGCGAGGCGGGCAGGTTTCGATCGAAACGGCGGCGCGTCGAGATCCGCGCGGCCAGCGCGCCGGGGTGGAGCTTGTTGTTTCCGACACAGGCAGGGGCATTCCGCCTGCCGACCTGCCACGCCTTTTCGAGCGCTTTTATCAGGTCGATAAGGCCCGGGCGCAGACCCAGCCTGGCAGCGTCGGGCTCGGCCTTTCCATCGTCAAGCAAATTGTCGATGCCCATAGCGGACGGATCACGATTCAAAGCGCGCCCGACATCGGCACGCGGGTGGCCGTGTGGCTGCCCACGGGGCTGTGAGAGCGGACGCGGGCAGTACAATCGTCTCAGGCTTGATCAGGGCATTTGATATCCGGGAACTGGGCGCCGCGCAGCGGTTGTGCGTGTCGGGCCGCATGTTGGCCTTTGAACTTGCAGCCGTCGACGGCCTACAGCCCATGCGTGAAGTCATCCGGGCCTATGTCTCGGGCAATGGCGATGCCGCGTCTGCATTGGTTCTGCATGAGGACGGCAATCACGGACCGATTACCGCGTTGTCGGTGATGCGCATTTTCCAGCATGCCCAAAATGGGGATGAGCGGGTCGGCCTGGCCACCCTCGAATTCATCGCGCCCGCGCCCGACACCAGCGCTCGCTTCGAGGCCTGGACTGCCCTGGCCGAGAGTCAGTCGCTGATCGCCGCCGGGCGTGGCGCGCGCCATACCCTGGCCGAGGCGCCCGAGGACGGACAGGAGTGTGACGCGCTGTTGGCGGCGGGTTTCACCCCGTGGATGCACCAGGACGCGTTGAAGCTGGCGGGAGCGCCGGCCGGCGCGGCGCCCGAGCACGCGCCCTGGCTGCATGAGATGTCGGGCGACGCCGACGAGGCTTCCGCCCGCTGGCTCAGCGCCCGGGTTGTGCCCAAGCCTTTGCATCGCTCTGGCGCTCATCACGACCTGATCCGGCTGGCCCATCGCCCGGTGATTTCCTACCTGGCGGCCTCCGAGGGCGAGACACAGGGTTGCATCGCCGTCTACGCCGGAAAGCGCGCGTTCTCGATTCGGCTTCTCTTCCGCCCCGAGGCCGAGGCGCTGGTCCGGCCGTCCATCGAATTCGTCATCGCGCGTCTGCGCCGGCGGGCCCAACGCCCGATCTATTGTGTGGTGCCGAGTTTCGCCAGCTGGCAGCTTCCAGCCCTGGACGCGGCTGGATTCGCGCACGTGACCTCGAACCTGCTCTTGATTCGGACCAACCTCGCCACGGTCCGCCAGCCCGTCTGGTCGGTCGAACTCGCCACCGCCCAGCAAAAAGCCGCCGCGCGACACAACGTCGATACCCCTAATCGTTACGCTTCCACCCATGACCAATCCAGCTAATAAGATTACCGACGATTTGGACGATCTGCTCAACGTCCTGCCCGGATCGATCACCAGCGCTCTGCGCGGCGTCGGCCGCTTTGATGAACTCATCGAAATCGTCATGGACCTGGGCCGGACCCCGGAATCCCGCTATGCCAGTTTTGCGGATCCCTCCCAGGCGGAACTCATCCTGCGCCGGGAAGAGGTCTCCCTCGACGATCTCGCATTCGTTGTTGGGCGGATCGGTGACTTTGACACCGACAACCGGGCCGGGATCACCCGCACCCTTCACCGGATCTCGGGGATCAAGAATCGGCGCGGCGCGGTGGTCGGGCTGACCTGCCGAGTGGGTCGGGCGGTCTATGGCACGCTCGGCATCATCGAGGACTTCATCGCCAGCGGCAAGAGCATTCTGCTGCTCGGGCGGCCCGGAATTGGCAAGACGACGATGCTGCGCGAAGCGGCTCGGGTGCTGGCGGATGGCAAGCGGGTCGTCATCGTCGATACGTCCAATGAAATAGGTGGCGATGGCGACATCCCGCACCCGGCCGTCGGTCGTGCCCGCCGGATGCAGGTCTCCAAACCCAGCATGCAGCACGAGGTCATGATCGAAGCGGTCGAGAACCACAACCCGCAAGTTATCGTCATCGACGAAATCGGGCGAGCCCTGGAGGCCGAGGCGGCCCGCACGATTGCCGAGCGCGGCGTACAGCTCATTGGCACCGCGCACGGGCAGACGCTCGAAAATCTTATGTCGAACCCGACCCTGAGTGATCTGATCGGCGGGATCGAGAGCGTGACCCTGTCGGATGAAGAAGCTCGGCGGCGGGGCACGCAGAAGACGGTGCTGGAGCGCCGCGCGCCGCCGACGTTTGATGTGCTGATTGAGATTCACGCCCGCAATCGGCTGATCGTCCATCCGAGCGTGGCCGATGCCGTGGACGCCATTCTGCGGGGGCGTGTCCCGGTCACCGAGCTGCGCTATGTCGATGCGGCCGGGGCCGTTCAGGTTGAGCGCACCCGACCGGTCGCAACGCCGGTTCACGAATTTGGGGCGCGCCAGCAGGGCAATGATTTTGGGCCGCGCCAGCGCGGCGGCGAGTATGAGCAGCGCCAGCGTGGCGGTGATACAGACCCGCGCCAGCGCGTCCCTGAACGGACTGTGCCGCCGCCGGCCTGGCTGGCCCCGGTCGGACAGCCGGCCGACATGCGCTCGGCCGAAACGCGGGCCATTCAGCAGCCCCGCCTGGCGTCGCTGATCAATGGCGATGAGCTTGACGAACCGGAGCGGGAGGAACGCGCCGATAAGCGCCTGCAACTGTTTGCGTTTGGGATTGCCCGCAACCGGCTCGTCCAGGCTGTGCGGCAGATGGGGGTGCCGGCCGATGTCGTGGACAGCATCGACGATGCCGACGTGCTGATCACGTCAAAGGCGTATTACCGCCAGCGGGCCAAGATCGTCGCCGACGCCGAATCACGGAATGTCCCGATCTACGTCCTGCGCTCGAACTCGCAGGCCCAGATGGACTCGTGCCTGGTTGAGCTCTTCAACGTCGGGTCGAATGGCGTGTTTTCATCAGTCGATGCGGCCATGACCGAGGCCGAGGAGGCCATCCAGCGGGTATTGGCCGGCGACCGGCTGGTGGACCTCAGCCCGCAGAACTCGTATATCCGGCGCAAGCAGCACGAGCGCATCCGGGCCTCGAATCTGATCTCGCACTCGTATGGGCGCGAGCCTGGCCGCCGGGTGCGGGTGTTCCGCGACTGATCGTTGTCGCATCACGCCATGTTCATCACACTCGAGGGCCTGGATGGCAGCGGCAAGACCACCCAGTTCCAGCCCCTGTTGTCCTGGCTGGAAGGCCGTGGTCACTCAGTTCTGGCCCTGCGCGAACCAGGCGGCACCGAAATCGGCGAGCGCATTCGAGACGTGCTGCACGACCACCGGCATGCCGATATGGATGCCCGGGCGGAACTGATGCTGTATTGCGCGTCCCGGGCGCAGCTCATGGCCGCTCGCATCCTCCCCCATCTCGAGCGAGGCGGGGTGGTGGTGTGCGATCGATTTGCGGATTCGACCCTGGCCTACCAGGGCTATGGCCGCGGGCTCGATGTGGGTTTTCTACGCCAGCTTCTCGAGTTTGTCACCCGCGGGCGCTGGCCTGATCTGACTCTGTATTTCGATATTGACGCGAGCGCGTCGTTGCGGCGGCGGGCGCAGGGGGGCGAGTGGAACCGGATGGACGCCGAGAGCGAGGCCTTCTATCGGCGAGTGCAAGCCGGCTATGCGGCCCTGATCGCCGCCGAACCGGCGCGCTGGGCGCGGGTGGATGCGGCTCAATCACGCGAAGCCGTGGGCGCCGCCGTTCGCCAATGTGTCGATATCGCGTGGGCTACAGTCCGCAGGCGACCGGGAGCGTGACCGTCCAGATATTGCGGTCGCGGGCGCTCAGAAACACGATCCGGCGGCCGTCGGATGACACATCCCAATCGCCGCTGGCGATCTTGAAGGGCCCGTCCGCGGCGGCCGCGATCAAACGCTCGGCCCTCAACGTTGTCACGTCGAGCCGCCACAATTCATTGGCGGGCGCGCTTGTCTCGAGCGGCACATACAGGAGCCGGGTGGCGTCGCACCATTTATAGGCCCCAAAGAAGTCGAGGCGCTGGGGCGGGGCGCCGCCGCCATCCAGTGACAAGAGGAAAAGCCCGTTGGCCGACGGATTCTGGGCCTGAGCGATGAGCAGAACACCGCGCTTGCCATCTGGCGACAGGGTGATGCCGCGCGAGCGCTCGACCTCGAGCACATCGGCGACTTTGCCATCGGTGAGATTCAGAATGCTGAGTTTGAGCTTTGCTTCATTGCGGTTGGACTTGCCGGCGATCAGGAGCCTGTTCGAGTCGGGCATCCAAGCCTGCAAACCGCCGCCGTAGCGCGTAGCGACGAGCTTCGGACTGCTGCCATCGACATTGGCGACGTACATATCGTTGCGCCGGACATCGAAGTTACCGAAGTCTTCGCCGACCGTCCACGCGATGCGCTTGACGTCTGGCGAGAAGCTCACCCGTCTGCCGTCATTGGGGATCGTCCACTTGACGCCATCGGCGATGCGCTCAACAACGGTTCGACCGTTTTCGAGATTGACCGCCAGGCTAAGGTCCGCGCTGAACGGTCCGAGCTGGCGGAAGGCCAGGGCCGGGGACGTCAGCGGGGCCGAGATCGGCACAGCGTAGATGCCGGTGACCGCGTCGCGCGCGGGTTTGTCCAGAAACAGGATGCGCGCGCTATCCGGTGAAAAGAAGGGCTGTGCGCAGCAGCCGCCCTGGGTGAGCTGTTCGAAGCGCGGGGCCGGCCGAGGTGTGGCCGTCGGCACCGGAGTGGGTGTGGCCGTCGGTGCTGGGGTTTGGGTGGGTGCCAACGGGGTCGCAGTCGGCGCGAGCGTCGGTGGCGGCGAGGTCAGCGTTGCGGGTGGCGTTGCGGTGTTTGGCGCGCAGGCCGACAGGGCGAGCGCCGCCGTGAGCGCGAGCACGGTTGCGCGTTGGGCGCGGGTGGACGTAAAGCGCTTCATCGCCAATCCTGGGGCCACGTGCGTGGGAATTCGTTGATCATCGGGCCGCCAAAGACGATGTCGGGCTGATCAAAGATGCTTTGCCACTGGCGGGGGTTGTCGAGATTGCGCTGATACCCGCGCCCAAATGATCCGGACAGGGCCAGCGCATCCCAGTCGGCATCGATGAGGTTGGACGGGTTGAATGCTTTGGCTGAGGTCTTGTCACGAATCTCGAGGTGCAGGTGCGGGCGCGAGGTGCAGGTGAGATCGGGGTCGCCGGTCAGGCCGATCGGCTGCCCGCGCTTGATCGGCTGTCCTGGGGTGAGTTTTGGCGCTTCGAGCAGGTGGCCATACAGGGTGACGTAGCCATTGGATTGCTCGATCAGAAGGTTGTGCGGGCCAGCGCCGTGCCACATCGCGTCCACATACCGGACCGTCCCATCGCCGATCGAAACGACTTGAGTGCCGCATTTGGCGGAGAAGTCAATCCCAAAGTGGATACCCTGACCCGCGCCGTACCACTCGCGACGCCGCACAAAGGCGCCAGTCGTGTTGCCATAGCCCTGACCGACCAGCCAGGTTGACGGGCCGGGAGGATCGGCAAAGGGCAGGCCAAAAGGGCGATCGGCCGCTGTTGCGGCGTTAGGGCCGCTAAAAAGCATTGACACAGCGACTGCGCCCGCACACCAACGGGCCCGTAGTGAAGATCGGTTCATGGCCGCCGATTTTAGTCAGACCCAGGTGTTCTGGTGCAGGCGCGGCGTCACTTACATGGCTGGCTCTCAGCCTTTGTTGACCGGCGGGATCACCCTCCTCGCGCTTCGCGCGGGGAGGGTGATCTCACCAGTGCTATACCGCGAAACTCGCGCGGAGCCGCATCGCCGCCGCCCGCGCGTCTTCGGCGAAGGTCATCCGCCTCGACGCGTAGAGCACGGCCCGGTCGACGACGAAGACCGCGCCCGGCCCGGCGAGCGCGCGAGACGCGCCGCTTTCCAGCGTGTCCGAATGCTGATAAAGCGCAATCCCGTCCGGGTTGAGCCGGCGCGCCTCGGTCGCCTCAGCCGTTCGGGCCGCCTCGATCGAATATCCGTGCCATGCGCCCGTTAGCGCCACGGGCGCGCCGTCAAAGACCGCCAGGACACCCTGGCCGCCGCGATCGTAGCCGGCAACCGCCCGCGCAGTGGCCTCCGGCAATTCCCGTCGCGCGGTGACGGCGCTGCCCTTGTATTGGTAGAAAGCCGCCCGGGCGGCCATGGCCGCCTCGTTGGCGTCGTCCACGCGCAGGTCGATGATGAGCGGTGTGCTTTCCGGGATCAGCCGCACGATCCGCTCCAGGGCGATCATGCCCGATCCGCCTTCCGCAAGGAAATAGGTCGGCCGGATCTGATAGGCGCACACCAGGTCAGCCGTCGCTTCGATGATGGCGCGCGCAAACGGCAGCATCGGTTCATCCGACGGCAGGACCGGCAACGGCGTGTCGGCGATGACGATGTCCAGGCTGAGGCAAAGGCTGGACTGGCGCTCGCGTTGCGCGGCGCGGATGCGTTGCTCAAATGCATTCATGGGTTTGATCATACCGGCCGCCAAACGAACGCGGTCGCTTAGCCCGATTTTGAGCCGGACCGGCGTCGCCAGGCCGGCATGCCGCGTTGATAGATCCACCATTCCACCATCAGGGCCACCAAGGCGAGCGCCGCCAGAAACGGCCAGATCTCGCGCTGCGCAAGCTGAACCTGCGCGCCGTTGGTATCTGTTGCCGTCCCATCCGCGCGGGCCTTAACCTCGGGATCGGGCGCGATGGCGGATTCGCGCGCATCCAGGAAATTTACGGCGAACAGCCCGGTTGCGGCGCCGAGTGAATAGGAATACAGACCCGGGAGTTCGGTTGACCCATACCCGCGCGCGTCAACGGTTTGGCGCGCGCCGGCCGGGTTGACGACAGTGGCGCCAGCGGGGAGCGCCAGCGCCTCGCCCGGGCGGGCAGAAATCGGGACGTCCAGGCCGCGCAAGGGAGCCAGCCATGCAACCGTATTGGCAATCAGCACCGGGAAGGCGATCTGCAGGGGCAGATCGCTCCGGCGCAGATCGAACGGCAGGATTGCCAAACGCTCGAACTCGGGGATCCGCCCTTCCGCCGCGGGCGACTCGCCCGCCAGCATCAGCGGCCCGCCCTGGGCATTGACGACCGGCAGCAACCAACCCGGGCCGGCCACGCGCCGCGCATCCAACACGTTGATGCTGCGCCAGTCCACGGCCAGCAGGGTGGGGTGCTGCGCGGCATCAACGAACCCGGTCGCGCTAAAAACCGCGCCCAGGCTGAACACGGGCGTGTCGGCGATCGGGTTGACAAAGAGCGCGTGTGAGCGGGCTGGAAGCGTCGCGGAGATGCCATCCACGACGATCAGGTCAAAGGGTTGGGCAAGGTCAATCGGAAGGCTGATTGCGCGGGTGACCTGCAGGTTTGGCAGGGCGCCGAGGGCCTGCTCGAGAAAGCGATTGCCGCGCGAGAGCAACAAGGCCCGGCGCGGCTCGGGCGCGGCGTTGACCGCCCAGGCTTCGTCGTCGATCGGCAGAACGTTGGACCCGGCCGGGGTCACCCGGTCAATTGACGCGCGCACAAAAGCAACGCCGGGGTCGATCCCGTTCACCGTCCATTGGGCAGACTGGCCGGCCGCGATTTTCAGATCGCGCGCATCAAGCAGGGTTGTGGGCGCGCCATTGATCGAGCCCGCGCGCAGCGACAGCAAGACCGTGGCCTCCTGGTTGCCGTGGTTGGTCACCCGGGCGAGCGCAGACGCGCCGCGCACGGTCTGGCGCAGCGCAAGGGTGCTGATGGCGATATTCGACCCGGCGCCACCCACCGGCCGGAATTGCGCAGGCTCAGCCTGGGCCTTGAGATCGTCACTGTTGGCCCCATCCCCGATGATGACGAGGTTGGTCGACGGCGTGCGCAAAGCGCCCGCCAAAGACAGCGCCGCGCTCCAATTGGCCGGCGCGAGACTGGTCCGCGCCTGGTCCAGGGCGGCATACAGGTCGGCTCGGTTCGCGGTGAGCGGGGTGAGCGCGCGGGGCGAGCCATCGACCAGGATGATCGTCATTTCGTCGCTCGAGCCCAGCCCGTCGATCAGCCCGCGCGCTTCGCGCCGGGCGGCCTCGAACCGGGAGGGCGCGACGTCGGTCGCTTCCATCGAGGCCGACCCGTCGAGCAGCACGATGGCCCGTCCGGTCAGCCCGGCCGGCGCCAGCGCATACGGGCGCGTCAGCGCGAAGACGAGAAAGGCGAGGGTGAGCAACTGCAACAGCAACAGGATGTTCGGGCGCAGGCGCTGCCAAAGCGCATTCGCCTCGCGGTCCATCACGGTTTGCCGCCAGAGCAGGGTGCTGCTGACCCGCTGTTCGCGCCGGCGCAGCCGGAGCAAGTACAGCAGGACGATCGGGATCGCCAGCAGGGCCAGGGCCAGCCCGATCGGGTTCAGCGCGTTCACGCCAGCCATCCCTGGCGGCGCAGGTCGCCCAGCACAATTTGCTCGATGGCGGTCGACGTGTCAACGAGATGGTAACGCCCGCCCCGGCGCATGACCTGATTTCGAATCTCGGCCGTGAAGGCGGCCAGGCGCTCGCGATAGCGGGACAGGACGGCCGGGTCCAGGCTGACATCCTGCATTTCGGCGGACTCGATATCGCGCAAGCGCAGGTCGCCGGCGATCCCTGGTTCGAGCTCATCCGGGCACAACGTATGCAGAACAGACACATCCAGCCCCGCGCCGCCGAGCGCGTTCAGCCCGTCGAGATAGCCGGCCGGATCAAGCATGTCGGAGACCAGGTAGCACAGCCCGGGCCGGGCGGCGGCGGCATGCCGGCGCAGCCATTCGTTCAAGTTGGCCCGGGTATCGGGCGGGTTGGCGGCCTCGCGCTCGGCCAGCCGGATCAATTCGCTCATCCCGCCCAGGCCGCGCCGCGGTCCGCAGCGCGCGCGCGAACTGGTCTCAAAGATCACCCGATCGCCGCTAGAGAGCGCGACGCAACCGATCGCGAGGGCAACCTCGGCCGCCCGCCGCCATTTTGAGGACTCGGCTTCGCCTTCGGCGAGCCAACGCATGGACCCACTGGCGTCGAGCAGGATCGTGACCGTGGCATCTTCCTCATCTTCAAACAGTTTGATGAAGGTCTTGCCATGCCGGGCCAGGATGTTCCAGTCGAGCCGGCGCGGGTCATCCCCGGGGGTGTAGGCCCGATAGTCGGCGAATTCGACTGACCGGCCGCGTTTCTTGCTGGGGCGCTCGCCGGTGTACACGCCGCGCATCCGGCGCGGGGCGTCGAGGCGCAGCCGGTTGAGCGAACGCAGAAACGCTTCAGAAAGCACACGTTGGATTGTACCGGGAAGACCGCCGGCGGTCTTCCGCGGACCGAAGCCGCATGGAGCCTGGCGCGCCGACAATCCGAAACAGCCACCCAATCTGCGCCAATCTGCGTGAATCTGCGGATGGATCCAATACCAAACCCGATCGGCCCGTCCCGGGCGCGCCGGGGTTTGTCCGCAGATTCACGCAGATTGGCGCAGATTGAAGCCTGGCCTGACCGATTTCCGCGAAGCTATTTCAGCCGCAGCCGCGCCGCCGCGGCATGCGCGCTCAGGCCCTCGGCTTCGGCCAGCTTGATCGCCACGGGCGCAAGGCCGCGGGCGGTGCTCTCGTCCAGGGCGATGACGTTCATCACCCGCATGAAGTCCATGACGTTGCAGGGCGGCGTGAAGCGGGCGGTGCCGCCGGTCGGCATGACATGGCTTGGGCCGGCGCAGTAATCGCCCAACACCTCGTACGAGTGCTCGCCCATGAAGACGCCGCCGGCATGTCGAATGCCGTCCAGCCACGCCCACGGCTCGCGCACCGACAGGCACAAATGCTCGGGCGCAAAGGCGTCGCCCACCGCGACCGCTTCGGCCAGGCTGCCTGTGATGACAGCCCCGCTGCGGTGGGTGAAGGAATCACGAATCTCGGTCGCGCTCGCCTCTGGCAAGGCGGCCACCTGCGATTCGATGGCCTGTCCGACCTTGACCGCCAGCGCGCGAGAGGGCGTCACGAGGATGGCGGTCCCGGTCGTATGCTCGGCCTGGGCCAGCAGATCGGCCGCCACCCAGGCCGGGTTCGCCTCCTCATCGGCGACGATGACGGTCTCGGTCGGACCGGGCAGGGCGTCGATCCCGACCACGCCATAGACCTGCTTCTTGGCCAGCATGACAAAGGTGTTGCCGGGGCCGAAGATTTTGTCGACCCGATCGATGCTCTCCGTGCCATAGGCCATTGCCCCGATCGCGGCCACCCCGCCCAGGCACAGCACCTCGGTCGCGCCCGCCAGATCTGCGGCAACCTGAATGAGCGGGTGGGGCTGGCCGGTGGCGCGCATCGGCGGGGCGCACACCACGATCTCCTCCACCCCGGCCTGACGGGCCACGATGGCGGT
>Ga0073900_10000686_pt1 | contig 20915 bp, 15 predicted proteins | sample KloWWTmetKNB5Kit_FD_66666 | JGI IMG/M metagenome (GOLD analysis project Ga0073900, IMG submission 66666) | Active sludge microbial communities from Klosterneuburg, Austria, studying microevolution and ecology of nitrifiers - Klosterneuburg... | ecosystem: Engineered > WWTP > Aerobic digester >...
TCTTGGAGGATGTTGTCGTGCTCATTCGTGTGGGCAAAGGTAGCCTTGCGCACCACGCCATCCACCGCTTTGATCCGGGACCAAGTGGATCTAAGGATCCAGGAAAGACCTGTCCGACCCGGGAACATGTTCCGATCCAACCAAATGAGGGTCAGTCCATCCGCCGTTCAGTGAGGACCTCGTTGTACACCGGTTCCGTTATTGATCTCCCATTTTGGAAATAGAACACTTCACCGTAGGAATGGACCACTTTTCGCAGTTCAGCACATCCATCCGGTACAGGTACGTGGTCGATAACAACCACTCTATTCGTGTGGCTCTCAAATAGATGAGTTCCGCAATCGGACGCACTACTTTCCGGGGTATAAATGGTTCGAGAACTGACGATCGCCTCACTTTCCTTTTTGATCGGGCTGAGTTTCCGGTTGGAAACGGGCCGTATTGGTTCTCTTGTTGGAAGCTCGATCTTCTTTGATGATGAGGCAGTAGCAGGCGTAGTGACCGGAACCACGTAATCATCCATGGCAAACACACCCTTCACTTCGGCATAAGGCTCTAACGTTGCTATCTTTCTTGTTTCGAGCTTGGTGGTCGGGATGGTTTTTATCCTCTCCGTTTCCATTTCATGGCTCTGGTCCGAAGCGGGCATGATGCGATCGCTTACGGCTCCTAGATCAGACCCAGAAACCAACGATGCACTATTATTCATCCGTACCTGCATCGGAGCAATGCTGGTCGCATTCATGATGCGTGAATAGTCCGTGGAATATGCGAAGTCCTCTTCCGCTGTATCGAAGAAGACCAATCCGACCGGTTGCGAATAAGTAAAGGACCTATCCCCGGTGAACTTCTCAAGGGTGATCTCGAAAGGGAACTCAAAATCCCAAGACTCAAGGAGTACTGGCACTCGACAATCGAAGAATACTTCCTTCATTGGACATTCCGGATGCTCTGCACGGATCAGGTAACTCGCCTGAAGACCTAGTTCCAATTCGAATCGGTTGGAGGTCATCGGTATCTGGTATGGCTCTCCGAACTCCGGTAATATCGTGATCCGGGTCCCTTCCCAGCCGGCACCCTTCACCTTGATCAAGGCTTCAGCAACAAGAATGTCTGCGCTTACGGACCGGACCAACATGGTCATGAAGAAGATCAAACTGGTTGTGCGAAGGGGAAGCATGTCAAGGGTCCTATTGGTTGTTCGGCAAAGGCCAAGCCGAGGCCTACCATCTTCTGTTTGCGCATGTTGATCGGCCATCACCTCCTTGTGATACAGGAACTTACACCTGCCAAATGCACGAACCGCAAGAGTTGCTGCGATTATGAACAGCACTTTGCTGTGGAAAATGAACCACACTTATCCCCGATCTAGGCGTACTCATACACCCCAACTGTGCATTCGTCTAAAGAAAGGACACGGTCCATCCTCGAAAAAGTGTGTGCCCGGAACCACCAAATATCGTTCTGATCTGGAGTTACCAAAACTCAGGTTATATCAGGAACGAAAGGGTTTATCGAGGACATGGATATTCGCCGAGGTCAATAGCGAAATGCCTGCGAACATGTTCCAGACCAACGCTAAAACACAATGAGTTCAGGACGTGGCACATGATCTTCAAAGAACATTGGCAGAATACCGTGAATTATGAAAACGCGCATCACACTCCTCATCGTTGTCATCGGACTACTTCATTTGACATCCGCCGCAGCCAACATGAATAGCGACCGGTCGCGATCCAACAAACCTTCACTTGTCGAAAGCTTTAGCGGTGATCGTTCCTCATTGACCCGCGCAGCCGAAGAACGCGGGCTTATGATCAACATCAACCCAAATGAGAATGGACTTACTGAAGTTATGGTGAAGTCCAACATCGGCCTTACACTCCTGAAAGGCCAATATTTGAATCGTGACTTGTCCGTCCCACACGGTGAATTCACCTACTACCACCCAAATGGTCGGCTCGAAAGCAAAGGACGTTATGACCATGGTGTGAAAAGCGGCAGTTGGGTACGCTATGATCTATCGGGGAACGAACTATCTGTGCGGGAATACAGCGGCATGAGCACAGAAGAATTAAAAGAAGCAGCGGGTATCTATTCCATGGCCCGAAGCAAATAGAGAACCTATTCCACCGGAACACCCAAGACAAAAGTGCCGTCCAGCGTTCCGATCCGAGACAGTATTGCCTATAGACCGTTATGTGACAGGACTGCTCAGGGGGCAGTAGACAGGAATAATGAAGGCGCTCTTGCTTACCTGAGGCATCCTACCCCGCCTGCCTACCGTCTACATTGCGATCCGAATGACCGGTTTCCTATTGGCATTAGGCTATACCGCACTGCTGCTCTACTTCATGCGGCGGATGCGGTTCTTCAACGCGGTCCCGGGACTTTCCTTTAGATGGTTATCAGGGATCTTTCTGCTCAAGATCGCAGCGGGTACGGCGTTATGGGCGATATACACCTATGTCTATCCGGATCGTCTTACGGCAGATGTCTTCAAGTACTTTGATGACAGCGCCCCCATGTTCAATGCGTTGTATACCGAGCCGGCAGATTACTTCCGAATGGTCTTCGGTATCGGTAACGACACGGAGGCATTCTGGTGGAAGTACTATAAGGAAATGAACAATTGGGAGCGTGCTTTCGAGAGCAACCTCTACAACGATTCGCATACGATAATCCGGTTCAATGCGGTGGTCCGGTTGTTCAGCTTCGGGGAGTTCCATGTACACACTGTTGTCGCTGCGTTCCTTGCACTTACGGGCCTTTTGGGGATCTACCGTGCCTTTGTGACCTCGTTGGTGGGGCTGGAACGGGTGTTGATGGCCGTGGTCTTCTTGCTCCCTTCCGTATTGTTCTGGGCCAGTGGGGTGATCAAGGAAAGCCTGTTGTTCTTCGGCATGGGCCTCTTGGTCTATCAGGTCTCCTACTTCCTCGTAGTGCGATGGCGTTGGTGGGACCCATTCCTGCTGCTCTTTACCGTGGCGATGTTGTTCTTCTTGAAATTCTACGTCTTGCTCAGCTTGACCCCTGCACTGATCCTTTTAGCTTGGGCACGTCGCGCAGATCGGCCGGCACTTTGGTTGAAGGCCTTACTCGTTTATGGGTTCTTCATCCTTGTCGGATTGAACCTGCAGCGTGTGTTTCCGGGCTGGGATATTTTGGGGATCCTTACCATGAAGCAACGCGATTTCGTGGGTTTGGCGGTGTTGATGGATTCCGGCAGTTTCGTAATGCCAACACTCCTCCTGCCGGATGTTTGGCTCTTCGCTTCTCAGGCCCCATACGCGTTGTACATCGCTTTGGCCGGACCTCTGGTGCATGGTGGTGGTGGTGCATTGGGGTTGATCGCCGGAGCGGAGAATGCAGGCTTCCTTTTGTTCTTGTTCGGTTGCTTCATGTTCCGTGGACCATGGCGAAAATTGGATCATGCGTTGTTCTTTTCAATGCTGTTCTATGTGCTTTTGCTCGCATTGATCATTGGGTACACCACACCTGTAATGGGAGCAGTTGTGCGATACCGTACCCCCTTGTTGCCGTTCCTAATGATAGCCGGACTCCTCATTCTGGACAAGGATCGGATCGTGAACAAGTGGCCTTGGATACGACCTTTGCTCTCCACATGAGTAAGACCTTCACAATACTGCTGTGCAGCCTTTTGCTCGCTGGCTGCTACCATTCCCAAGAAGCCGACATGGTGGTCCACAACGCGATCATCCATTCATTGGACGGCATCGGCACCACCTACCAAGCCATGGCCATCCGTGATGGGCGCATTCTAGAACTTGGCCCTGAACGGCAGATCCTGAATCGGTACGCAACGAATGAGAAATTTGATGCTGCCGGCCAAGTGGTCTACCCCGGATTCATTGATGGACATTGCCATTTCCTGGGCTATGGGCTGAATAAGCAGAAGCTGGACCTGCTTGGCACAACGAGTTGGGAAGATGTATTGGAACGTACCAAAGCTTTTGCCAATGCAAATCCCGACACGGAATGGTTGATCGGTCGTGGTTGGGACCAGAACGATTGGGCGTTGAAAGAGTACCCGAACAATGCGGCCTTGAACGCACTTTTCCCTGATCGCCCGGTGCTTTTGCAACGTGTAGATGGCCATGCCGCGGTGGTCAACCAAAAGGCTTTGGACCAAGTGGGGATGGATCCAGACAAAGCGATCGAAGGTGGTTTGATGATGAAAGTTGAGGGCAAACCCACCGGCCTTTTGGTGGACAATGCGGTGAGCGTATTCCAGCAGATCTTCGACCAGGCCGATGAGAAAACGAAACGTTCCGCCCTGCTGCGTGCGCAGGAAGACTGCTTCGCGGTGGGCCTAACAATGGTCTGTGATGCAGGACTTGACGTGGGGTCGATCGAATTGATCCAGAAGATGCAGGCTGAAGGCGCCTTGAAAATGCGTGTCTATGCCATGGTCGCGGATGCGAAGGAACATCTGGACCACTTCGCGCAAACCGGCGCTATTGAAGAGGATCGTTTGATCGTACGCAGTGTAAAAGTATATGGGGATGGGGCGTTGGGTTCCCGCGGCGCACTGTTGAAAGCGCCATACAGCGACCAACACGATCATTATGGGTTGCAACTCTCTTCGCGAGAACACTTTTTGGAGATCGCCGATTGGTGCAACGAACATGGTTTCCAGATGAACACCCATTGCATCGGTGACTCCGCCAATGCTTTACTATTGGGCGTTTATGGCGAAGTATTGAAAGGAACGAACGATAAACGGTGGAGGATCGAACATGCCCAAGTGTTGGATCCGAAGGACATGGCACTTTTCGGCAAGTTCAGCATAATCCCCAGCGTACAGCCCACACATGCCACCAGTGATGGTCCATGGGCCGAGGACCGTGTGGGTCCCGAACGCATCCAACATGCGTACGCATACGATGAACTCTTGAAGACCATGGGTTTGTTGGCATTGGGTACCGATTTCCCTGTGGAAGGAATTGACCCTTTGCAAACGTTCCGGTCAGCGGTGTTCAGAATAGATGCAGATGGAAAACCTGTTGGTGGTTACCACCCTGAACATGCGTTGACCGCAGCTCAGGCGTTGAACGGCATGACGATCTGGAATGCGATCGCGAGTTTCACTGAGAACGACCTTGGCACCTTGGAAGCTGGCAAGAAAGCAGATTTCGTTGTTCTGGACCGCGATCTCTTGAAGGTAGATCTGCAGCATGCGATGAAGGTGCGGGTAAAGGCCACATTTGTTGGTGGGGAGAAGGTGTTTTGAATGCTTCGTTGGTCAACTATTGACCCAACTCCTTCAACGTCCGCTCGATCTGCAACCAATGTCGCTCTTGGTGTGCGATAGGAAAAGCGAACGCATCGCCTGCCTTAAAGCGTAGTATGGGTCCAAGGGTGCTTGTGATCTTTTCGCCCTCGATCCCTTTCTCCTTTGCTTCATTCAACAATTGAAGCATTCCACGGAGCATCTTCTCGAATTCGTCCAACGCTGTCCACCCCTTGGTGATCGCGGTTCGAGGCTCGAACATGCCCATGGTCTTCATGCGCCAAGAGATGGTACCGTCCGATCCGGGTTGCATGGCTTTTGTGCTAAGGGCACCGAAGCGACCGGGTGAGTACGTCGAAGAATAGCGGAGCTTGTTCACCGGTCTTGCATACAGGGCACTCAAGCCTCGGTAATATACCTCGCTGCTCAAGATCATATGTTCGACGATCTCCATTACGCTCCATCGCTTTGGCGCTGGTTTTCGTTGAAGGCGCTCCAAGGGTTGAACACGTAGAACTTCGGATCTTGCCAATTGGTTCTCCACCGTTCTTACAAGGCCGTTGATAAATGCTAGTGTATCCATCGCTACAAACGTATCGCCTTGGGTAGCGAAAGGCGGTTGATCTGGATCAAGAACGGATCAAACCTTCGCCCGTAATCTACTGAAGGTTTCCGGGGTCATGCGCAGGTAGGAAGCAATGTCCTTCTGCGGAACCAACTGCAACAAATGCGGACTGCGCTGGACCAGCTTTCGATAGCGTTCTTCGGCGGTCAAGGCGATCTGTTCGATCTCCCGCGTCGCCCTTCCCACCAACAATTCTTCCAGGATCAATCGACCGAAACGGTCCATGGCCGGCACCTCATCGTACAAGGCAATAAGGTCTGCGTGATCTATACCGACCAGCGCGGTGTCGGTGATGGCCTGCACGTTCAAACGTCCAGGCTTTTGTTGAAGGAACGACTCATAATCTCCGGACCAACTATGGTCGTATGAGAAACCTAGGCAGATCGAAGTGCCGTCATGTTCGAAGAACAAACGTTGCACACCGCCGCGCACGATGTAGAAGAAATGCTCTACATCGCCGACCCTTGAAATGAATTCGCCCTTTGGGAACAACAGTTCTTTCCAGCAAACCCGAACCCGCTCCCATTCATGCTCCTTCAACGGCACATACCGCTCAATGGTGGAACGTACCAAGTCCATTCAATGAATTAGGGAAGCTTCACGAAATGTGCGTTCCATCTCGTGTTGTTCTGTTGCAACTGGATCGCGTAGGTACCAGGCGCAATATCCTCAAGGTGCAACACCACTTTGCCAATGCCACTATGGTTCAACATGCGCACCAGTTTTCCATCTGACCCGATCACTATAATGGAGAACGCACCCGATGCAGTACCAGGCAATTCGACCGTAAGTTGATCCTTCGTTGGATTGGGCCAAAGGGCGAATTCAGCATTTCCATGTTCTTGCACCCCAACGAACAAAACCTGTTCCGGTTCGCTTATGCTGGTACAGCCATTGGCGGCAATGAATTCGACCGTGTACAAACCCGTATTTGGAGCATCGAGGACCTGTGCCGTCTCGCCATCCATGATCACTCCATTCCGGTACCATTGGTAGGCAGGCCCCACCGAACTTGTTAGTTGTGGACCAACAGCAGTGATAACGGGAACCGGTGGTGTGGGCAGCATGATGAACTCCAGTGTATCGCTGTAACCGATGCAGCCGGACGGGGTTTCCAGCAATCCGAATACTGTTTCCGATGCGCTAATTTCCCTCGGTCGTGCGGTCGATTCGTCGTTCCATTCCACGGAACTGAATCGCTCCGGTGCATCCACTACCACTGTGGTTCCTTCGCAGAACGTGATGGTCTCCGTGATCAGGGCGGCTTTGTTCAGCACGGTTTTGAAGGCATCGAGCTTTCCCGCACCCCACCGGTTGTCCGGCAGCTGGGCCGGTGTGAACTCGTCGGCGTATGCATTCTCGGTGATCGCTTTCAGTATTTCCTGTGCAGTTGCTGTGGGGCAACGTTGCAAAAAGAGTGCAACTGTACCCGCCACCACCGGTGAAGCGATCGATGTCCCCCCCTGCCTGATGTGCATTCCGCCGGGGTCCACTTTGTATCCATTGGCCAAATTGATCAGGTCCTGGATGGCTTGGACCGGTGCTGCGGTAAAGGTGATATCACCGGAAGCGGCAATGTCTGGTTTCTGACGAAGATCACGTGTGGGGCCCTTGCTACTGTTGATAGCGATATCGCGCGCTATCCCGGGCACCGTTTCCACGTTCCCGGCATAGTTCACATAGGATACCACGTTGTTGTAGTTCGCTACCGTGATCACGTTCGGCAAACAAGCCCAGGAATCGACCATGTGCTGGTCATTGTCGGGCATTACATAATTCACGATCTGCGGGAAAACATCGGCGGTGGGGGTGGCGGTGATCATGGCCGATACGGCGGAATTGGAATTTCCCCAGAGGTCAAATTTTCCATTGCCCGTGGACATGAGCCTGAAATAACCGGTTGAATCAGGGTCCACCATCACCACTTGCAATAGGATCTGATCACCACGTTCGGCCGCGTAATACTGAACAACACCCAATTGGTTCCCTGAATTGCTGAACAGCGTATCCACCACGTTCTGGCCAATGATCTCGTCAATGGTGTGGAAGGTTGAGTTCCCGCGGAATTCAAAGGTTGGCAGGATCCGATCATACCCCATGGCGAAATGGACCTCATCGAAATCCACGGCATCGGCCCACAGTTCGATCACAACAGCCGTATCGCCCAAAACGCTGTTGGTATGCTTTGTGAACCACGTAAAGCTCGTATCGGCCCCGACATCAGTATGTAAATGGTAGGCTGGCCATGCGTTGAAATTGCCAGCAGCAGCCACCATTACTCGGCCACCTTGTTCATTCAACATCTCCTCAATGAACAACGCTGCCGCATCCTTCCCATCATGCGACCCCATGATACTGCCTAAACTGGCATTGATCACAGCAGGCTTTCCTTCTGCTTCTGCCTCTCGAATGATATACTCCACGCCATCGGCTATGGTGGCAGGCCAGTTGGGCGCTCCTAGCCGTGAGGCAACGACAATAATATCAGACTCTGGAGCCACGCCTTTATGTCTTCCATTCGCCAATCCGTTCCCGGACCCGGTACCGACCACTGTAGTTCCATGTCCATAAGCGTTGTTGGGAGGTTCCACGGGTACGAAACCGCCAGCATCCAACTGCTGTTGCGTGTATTCCACCCCGTATCCGAATGGTGCAGGTGATTGACCGTTGGGCCCTGGGATCTGGTCCCAATACTTGAAAACGCGTGTGTCATCGGAGGCTGTCCGAAAGTCCGGGTGGAATATATCCAAGCCTGAATCGATGTACCCCATGACCACACCGGTCCCATCATACCCTTGCGGAAGTGGTGCCAGCCCTTGTTGCACTTGGTTCACACGATTCTTCACGCGCATGGAATCGTTCAATAGCATTCCCTGATGGAGGGTGAATTCGAAATGATGCACCGCATTCGCCAGGGCCAGTTCGCGGACCTTATCAATAGGCACTCTAGCGCTCACCAATCGTGGCAATGTCCGCTTCACCTTACCGCCTAACGCCTTCACTGCAGCGCTAACGGCCTCCTCATTTCCATGAATGAACAGGTCTACTTGATCACCGGGTTGATGCTGCCGGTCCAAGAAAGCACGGAGGTGGAAGTCCATTTTCTGCAGATACTGGGCTTGGACATGTGCGCACGAAAGGATTACCAACAGTAGTAACAGGGAATACAGCTTCTTCATGGGATCAAAAGTAAGGGGGTTCAACCGCGCTTCATGTCATCGAATTGTGGTAAACGAGGCAAGAAATCAACGGCACTGCGTTCGTGGTCCACGCTACAACAAAAGTGCTTGAGACCGTTGGTTATCATCAAATACCGGACCTTGAAAACCGAATTGTAGCGAGCGGCTTGTTCAAAGGTACGTGTACCGATCCGCACTGTTGGTGCCTTGCACTCGATCAGTGCCACGGGCTTGCCTTCGTTGCCAAAAATCACGATATCCGCCCGTTTGGCCAAGCCGTTCAATTGTAGGGGAGTCTCCACGCCCAAGATGGAAATGGGACAGGCAAGATCGACCATTAAGTAGTTGATCACATGTTGCCGCACCCACTCCTCGGGCGTGAGTGCCAGCCACTTGCGACGCACAGGATCGAAGACCAGCGTTCCCCGATCCGTGTGCTTAGTTTTGACACCATGGTCGGGCAGGTCCAATACCTGCGTTCCCGGCTTGTTCATCCCTACAAAAGTGAGGACCAAAGAAGAAATAGTTCGCAATTGGCTGCCACGTTATACAGGATTGCCCCTGGATGCCTTCAAACCACACATCCTATTGACCAACTTCGACAACTACTTGGACATCTTCTGCGAGCAGACCGGAGGGTCCATCCTTGTGCAGGACAAGGCCATGAAAGTTGCCGTTGCGGAGGACATGGTCATGATCAACTTCGGTATGGGTAGCGCGAATGCGGCCACGATGATGGACCTGTTGAGCGCCATTCAGCCGGAGGCAGTGTTGTTCCTGGGCAAATGTGGTGGATTAAAGAAGAAGAACCTGTTGGGCGACCTGGTGTTGCCCATTGCCGCCATACGTGGTGAAGGAACGAGCGATGACTACTTCCCACCGGAAGTACCCGCTCTACCGAGCTTCATGATCCAACGTGCAGTGAGCGGGGCGGTGCGCGACCGGGAACTGGACTATTGGACAGGTACCGTTTACACCACCAACCGCAGGGTGTGGGAGCATGATGATAAATTCAAGGATCGGCTGCGGACCATTCGCGCCATGGCGATCGATATGGAAACTGCGACCTTGTTCATGACCGGTTTTGCCAACGAAATTCCGACCGGTGCCTTGCTTTTGGTCAGTGACCAGCCGATGGTTAGCGAAGGGGTAAAGACCAGCACCAGCGATGCAAAGGTTACCGGTTCGTTCGTTGAAACCCATGTACAACTGGGCATTGATGCCTTGCGAGAGATCATCAACGAAGGGCGTTCGGTCAAACATCTACGCTTCGAATAGAAGAATACAGGCCAATGAGCACCTTGGAAGATTACAAGCGCATCATGGCCGATCTGCGCGGTGGCAAGTTCAAGCCAGTGTACATGTTGCATGGAGAAGAGGGCTTCTTCATAGACCGTATCGCCTTGGAGATCGAGCGCACGGCCTTGGCGGAGGAGGAACGCGACTTCAACCAGACCGTGCTCTATGGGCGTGACTCAGACCCGGATATGGTAAAGGATACGTGCTTGCGCTTCCCTATGATGGCCGAGCGGCAAGTGGTGATCGTGCGCGAAATGCAATCATGGCGCATTGATCAATTGGAGAAATTGGAGCCGTACTTGAAAAAGCCCTCACCTACCACGGTGCTGGTGATGTGCTACAAGCACAAGAAGGTGGATGGAAGGAAGAGCGTATTGAAGACGATCCAGAAAGGTGGCGGACAGGTCTTCACCAGCGACAAGATCCGAGAGGAGAAATTACCCGACCTCTTCATCAGCTTCGCCAAAAAGCAGAAACGGAAACTTGGCAACGCCGAGGCCGCCTTGCTGGCCACTCATTTGGGCAGCGACCTTTCCAAGGCCATGAAAGAAGTGGAGAAGGTTTGTCTGGTGACCGAGGAAGGTGGTGCGATCACAAGCGACATCATCCAGCGGTACATTGGCATTAGCAAGGACTACAACATCTTTGAGCTCCAAAATGCCATTGGCAACCGCGATGCATTGAAGGCCCAGCGCATTGCAGACCATTTCGCAGCGGACCAGAAGGACAATCCTTTCGTGTTGACACTTGGTTTCTTGAACACCTATTTCGCCAAGCTCGCACTTGTCCATTCAGCCAAGGGCAAGAGCAGCACCGAGATCGCCGGTGTGTTGAAGGTGAGCCCCTATTTCGTGCGGGACTACGTGGCCCATGCGCAGAACTATTCCCTTGGCAAAGTGGTGGAGGTGCAGCGGCACTTGCGCCAGTTCGACTTACGCAGCAAGGGGCTTGGTGGTGATGGAAGCGACCAGGGCGAGCTGTTACGGGAACTGGTGGCGAAAGTGATGGCTTGAATTCCGGATCATTGGATCGACAGATCCGCCATCGACAAGAAATTGGGGTGAAGCGTTAACCCGGTGGGTATGGATCCAAGAACGTCGTGTTGAACTTGATCATCGGTCGGTCCTGAACGATATCCTCCTTTACCTTAGCCGCCCTTTCCGATCAACCAGATCCCCTTAACCGTGTTCAAGCGCTTCCTTTTCCTCCTTGTCCTCTTGCCATTATTCTCTTCTGCACAAACCGGCACTGTGCGTGGTTTCGTGTATGATAAGGCCACTGGCGAACCGATCATCTTCACCAACGTTATCCTTAAGGGCACCACCATCGGGGCCGCAACGGATGTGAACGGGTACTACTCGATCAGCAAGATAAAGCCAGGGCGTTACACCCTTGAGGTGACCTACTTGGGTTACGATACGGCCCAAAAATCAGTCGATGTGGTGAACGGTGGGATCATCACCGAAAAGCTGATGATCGGAAAGAGTGCGATCGAGATCAAAGAGTTCGAAGTACGCGGCGACAAGCAGGAACTGCAAACGCAGGTCCACATGGGCGTTACCAAACTCACCCCTCGGATAATTGAACGTATGCCGTCCGTTGGTGGTGAAGCGGATCTTGCACAGTATCTACAGGTTGTACCTGGCGTGATCTTCACTGGCGACCAAGGTGGTCAATTGTACATCCGCGGGGGATCCCCGATCATGAACAAGACCATGATCGATGGCATGGTCATCTACAATCCGTTCCATAGCATTGGCCTTTTCAGTGTGTTCGACAACGACATCATTCGCAACGCGGACATCTACACGGCGGGCTTCAATGCGGAACATGGGGGCCGCGTAAGCTCCATCATGGACATTACCACCCGCGATGGCAACAAGAAGCGTTTCAGCGGAAAGGTGGCGGCAAGCACATTTACCGCGAAGGCCTTATTGGAAGGGCCGATCATGAAGCAGAAGACACCGGGTGGTGGGTCCAGCTCCTTTCTCTTGAACTTCAGGCACAGTTATTTGGACCAAAGCAGCAAGGCATTCTACAAAGATGTTCGAGAGGGCGGGTTACCCTTCAAATTCACGGACCTCTTCGGTAAAGTGAGCTTCAATGGGGCCACGGGCAGTAAATTCAACCTGTTCGGCTTCAATTTCAGTGATGGCGTTCGATACCAGAACGTAAGCAATCTTGGCTGGAACAATTGGGGTGCGGGTGCAAACTTCGTATTGGTACCGTCCGGAACAGCTGTACTGATCGATGGGACCTTCTCCGCCAGCAACTACAAGATCTCGTTGAAGGAAGGCGATCTTGATCCACGGACCAGCGAGATCGCCGGCTTCAATGGAGCGTTGAACTTCAAGGTGTTCAATGGGGAGGACGAGGTGCGCTATGGGCTGGAACTTTTGGGCTTCAAGACGAATTTCAAGTTCTTCAACAGTACCGGGAGCAAGTACGAGCAAACAGAGAACACATCTGAATTCGCAGCCTATTTCTCCTACAAGAAAGTGCTGGACAAAGTGATCATTGAACCCGGGTTCCGTTTGCATTACTATGCATCGCTATCCGTTGCGAGTCCGGAGCCCCGTCTGGGCTTCAAGTGGAACATCTCGGATAATTTCCGGTTCAAACTTGCGGCGGGCAGGTACAGCCAGAACCTGGTGGCCGCCAACAGCGACCGCGATGTGGTCAACTTGTTCTACGGCTTCCTTTCCTCCCCGGACAACCTGCCGAAGACCTACACCACGCCAGACGGAAAAATACGTGACGTGAAGAATCCCTTGCAGCGTGCCAATCACTATGTAACAGGTGTGGAATTCGACCTCTCCAGCACGTTGACCGCGAATTTCGAGGTCTATTTAAAGGATTTTCGGCAGATCACCAACCTGAACAGGAACAAGATCTTCAATGACACGCCGGAATTCCAGGACAAGCCGGACGAGGTCAAGAAGGATTACATCATTGAAACCGGCAAGGCCTACGGTGCGGACTTTCAGCTAAAATACGAGAAGGACCAATTATACTTCTGGGCCGTTTATAGCTACACTTACGTGGACCGCTTTGATGGCATTCGAACCTACAACCCCGTTTGGGACCGCCGCCACAACTTGAACTTGGTCGGAAGCTACGCCTTCGGGAAATTCGATTCCTATAAAGTGAACATCCGCTGGAATTTCGGAACCGGATTCCCTTTCACCCGCACTCAAGGTTACTATGGATCAGTACCCTTCAATGGCGATATCAACTATGACTACACCAATAGCAACGCGGACCTGTCGGTGATCTTCGGTCCGTTGAATGACGGCCGCTTGCCCACCTACCACCGTTTGGACTTGGGCTTCACCAAAGTATGGAAGTTGGACGAGAACCAAGTGGTCGAGGTGGACCTGAGCTTGACGAACACTTACAACCGGGAGAACATCTTCTATTTTGATCGGGTGCGCTTCAAACGGGAGAACCAGCTACCCTTGCTCTTTAGCGCAGGGATCAGCTACAAATTCTGATGAAGGGGCCAGGGCAGTTTGCCACTTCAAGTTGAACAAGGAGTTAACTCGCCGTGTAGCTTTCATTCGCGTTCCTTGGTCAACGCTTACATTTACACCCCGTGATCACTTCTCCGCCATTCTGCGGGTCGATCGCCATGTGATGACGGGATCCACCAAGTACATTTTCGTTACCGGAGGCGTTACCTCCTCATTGGGCAAGGGCATCATTAGTGCCAGTCTTGCCAAATTGCTGCAAGCGCGAGGTTTCACGGTCACCATCCAAAAATTGGATCCGTATATCAACGTGGACCCCGGCACGCTGAACCCCTACGAGCACGGGGAATGTTACGTTACCGAGGACGGTGCTGAAACGGATCTTGATCTGGGCCATTACGAGCGTTTCTTGGATGTCCATACCAGTCGCGCGAACAATGTGACCACAGGGCGCATCTACCAGAACGTGATCAACAAGGAGCGGCGCGGCGAATTCCTGGGGAAGACCGTTCAGGTGATCCCGCACATCACTGACGAGATCAAGAGCCACATACAAGCTTTGGGGCGCAAAGGGATCTATGACTTCGTGATCACCGAGGTCGGCGGAACGGTGGGCGACATTGAGAGTTTACCTTACGTGGAGGCCATTCGCCAGCTGAAATGGCAAAAGGGTCGCGATTGTCTTACGATACACCTGACACTATTGCCCTACTTGGGCACCACGGGTGAACTAAAGACCAAACCCACACAACACAGCGTGAAAGAGCTGTTGAGCTTGGGCGTTCAGCCGGATGTGCTTGTATGTCGGACGGAGCACCCGATGGTCAAGGGCATGAAGGAAAAGATCGCCTTGTTCTGCAACGTGGATGCCACCGCCGTGATCGAAAGCCGCGATGCGGATACGATCTACGACGTGCCCATGTTGATGCAGGAGGAAGGCTTGGACGAAGTTGTCCTACGCAAGCTGGGTGTGGCCAACGCACCTGAACCGGATCTTACGAGCTGGAAGGATTTCCTACGGCGCTATAAGAACCCGACCAGTGAGGTACACATCGGGCTTGTCGGAAAATACGTAGAATTGAAGGATGCGTACAAGAGCATCAAGGAAGCGTTGGAACATGCAGGAGCCACCAACGAGAGCAAGGTCCATATCAAATGGGTCCACAGTGAAAAGTTGACCGCGAAGAACGTCGCGAAGCATTTGGGCGGCCTGAGCGGCATACTGGTGGCTCCGGGATTCGGGAATCGTGGCATCGAAGGCAAGATCGAAGCCATCAAATATGCACGTGAGAACAAGGTGCCATTTCTGGGCATTTGCCTAGGCATGCAAGCTGCAGTGATCGAATTCGGACGTAACGTCCTGGGATTTGCCGATGCGAACAGCACGGAGATGAATGCGGACACCGCTCATCCGGTGATCGCGATGATGGAGGACCAGAAAGAGATCGAGAACAAGGGCGGGACCATGCGTCTTGGAGCCTATCCATGTAAGATCACGGATGGCAGTCTGGCCAGCAAGGTCTATCAGCGCAAGGATATCACGGAACGCCACAGGCACCGCTTTGAATTCAACAACGCGTTCCTAAATACCTACAAGAAAGCCGGTATGGTGGCCACCGGGATCAATCCGCAGGGCAAATTGGTGGAGATCGTGGAGATCAAGGACCACCCGTGGTTCATGGGTGTGCAGTTCCATCCGGAATACCGCAGCACCGTGGCGAAACCACATCCGTTGTTCGTTCACTTCGTTGCAGCAGCGATGAAGGAAGGAGCCGTGGCCTTGGCAGTGGAAAGCGTTGCGGAGAAAGCGTGATCTTGGACCGTTGCTCCGAGCAACACGTTGCGGACCCGGTTTTCCTCAGAAGCCATGTGAACCGTTGGGGGCTGACCGATCTGATCAGCCTCTTGCTTGATCCTCCTTCATCCCACCCGGTTATCTTCGCGCCCTCTTAGCCGCCCCATAGGGCGCATTAGCACCATACATGGATCGCAATTCGGTCATCGGTTTCGTTCTTATCGTCGCCATTCTGGCGGGTTACACGTGGTACAGCATGCCCACGGCCGAACAACGTGAGCGCGTGCAACGGGAGCAGGACAGCTTGGCCACCCTGATGATCGAGGCCAAGGCGCAAGAGGCGGAAGAAGCCTTGAATGCGCGGAAGACCGAGGTGGAACAACGAGCCAAAGCGGAAGGCAGCATTCCATCGACGGTGATCGTTGATGGCGACACCTTGGATGCGGATAGTGTGCAGCGGTCGGCACTGTCCAAGCGCTATGGCATCTTCGAACCATCGGCACAAGGCGACAACAGGAGCATTGTTATCGAGAATGAGCGTCTCCATGTGAGCATTTCCACACAAGGTGCCAAGCCTTCGGTGATACAGTTGAAGGAATACAGGACCAACAGACAAACACCGCTCATTCTGGCCGATCCCGATAGTGGCATATTCGAATTCCGCTTCTTCCTTGGAAATTTGGACATCAGTACGAAGGATCTGTTCTTCAGTGCCGAGAAGCTCGGTTCCACAGGTGTGCGATTGACGGCCAACACAACGGAGACCGGCAAGAAATTGCAGATCACCTATCAGCTGGACCCGGAGAACTACTTCATGGACCTCCGTGCAGAGCTCATCGGCCTGGAAAACGAAGTGGACGCCCGCAACGCGGTCTTCCACTGGGACCTCGTAGCCTTCAGCAATGAAAAGTACCGGCAAGGGGAAATGGCCAAGGCAGGCGTCTATTACAAGTATTTCAGTGATGATCGTCAATACCTGAGCGAGTCCGATGCTGAGGAGAAGAAACTGGAAGGTCGTACGAACTGGGTCGCTTTCAAAGAGGATTTCTTCACCGTTGGCTTGATCAGTGAGAAAGGTTTTTCCAGCAGTGGCTCCCAGATCGCGATCACCCCGTTGGAGGATACCACGCACACCAAACGCTACAGTGCGCAGCTCTTTTTCGAGATGGAACGCGGCGCCGTGGTGGATCTGCCAGTTCGCATCTATTTGGGTCCGAACCACTACGGCACATTGCGGCGCACGGAGATCCCGCAGTTCGATCGCATCATTGATCTGGGGTGGGGTATTTTCGGTTGGATGAACAAGTGGTTGGTGATCCCGATCTTCAACTTCCTTGATGGATGGGGCTGGAGTTATGGTATCATCATTCTTGTGCTCACCTTGGTGATCAAGATGCTCTTGATGCCGTTGACCTACAAGAACTTCGTTTCCAGTGCGAAAATGCGCGTGCTGAAGCCGGAGATCGAAGTGATCACGGAAAAATTCAAGGACGGGGATACGTTGAAAAAGCAACAGGCCACCATGGACCTGTACAGGAAAGCAGGGGTCAATCCTGCAAGTGGCTGCTTGCCCATGTTGGTGCAGATGCCGATCCTGTATGCCATGTTCCGGTTCTTCCCGGCAAGTATCGAATTGCGGCAACAGAGCTTTTTGTGGGCCGATGACCTGAGCACCTATGACAGCGTATATGCTTGGGCCGCGGAGATCCCGTTCCTGAGTTCGATGTACGGGAACCACATCAGTCTCTTCACCATTCTCATGGCGGCCAGTACCATGGCCTACACGGCGATCAACAGTCAGCAGATGCCCCAGCAACAGGGCATGCCGAACATGAAGGTGATGATGTACATGTTCCCCATCATGATGTTGTTCTTCATGAACAGCCTGCCTGCGGGCTTGAGCTATTACTACTTGTTGGCAAACGTGATCAGCATCCTTCAAATGACCTTGTTCAAACGTGTTTTCGTGAATGAGGACAAGATCCGCGCACAGTTGCTCACCAACATGAAGACGCCGAAGAAGAAGACCAAATGGCAGCAGCGGTTGGAGGATATGCAGAAGCAGCAACAGGTGGCCCGGAAGAAGTAGATCGGTGCTGCTCGGAGATTATCTTGTACCGCCATTCCTATCCCAGTTTGGCACGTGATCCGCTGGCGCACCCCAATGACCATTTACACCATGATCCTGAAAGCATTGATCCCCGCCGTTTTAGGCACCACCCTGCTCTTCTCTTGTACCGACAAGCAAAAGACCGTTGCAAAGGATACAACCTACACATCCTTCCCCGGCACATCTGGATCCACAACCGAGGACAAGAAGGAAGCGGAACCTGAAAAGGAAATGGAAATCCCTAAGTTCGGTGGAGCGCAAGCAAGCGATTCGTTGTATTTCAAGCTCCGTCGCACACCGTGTTTCGGCAGATGCAAGGTATATGAGATCAATGTGTACCGCAGCGGTTACGCCACCTTCAACGGACATAGCAATGTGGAGCTGGAGGGCATGCACCAAGGCCGTGTGGGTATGGACACCTTGAATACGATCCTTACCCAAGCTGAGAAGATCGACTTTTTCAGTTTGGAAGACCGCTACGACAATGAAGGCATTACCGATCTGCCCAGTACGATCATTCAGATCTCCGCCAATGGCAAGAACAAGAAGGTGGTAAGCCGAGTGGGCACTCCGGAAGCACTGAAGAGCTACATCGCTATGGTAGAAGAACTGCTCTACCCCATGCCTTGGAGACCCGTTCCCAAGGCCGAATAGCCTCCCCGTTCATCCCTGATCCGGCAGTACGACCTGCAACCTTTCAGTCAGTCGCCAAGGCTGTTACCTTTGTGCCCGCAAAAATCGCCATTCACCATGCGCATGTGTGATGGCCTAACCTGAACAACTTTATGAAGCGTTCCATTACGCTGCTCTTGGCAGCACTGTTCGTGATCGGTCTACGTGCCGACGAAGGCATGTGGCTCTTGAACAAGCTGAAACAAGTCAACGAGGCCCAAATGCAGAAGTTGGGCTTCAAGCTCACGGCCGAAGACATCTACGCGATCAACAAAGCGGCGATGAAGGATGGTATTGTTCGGTTGGGCGGTGGTTTCTGTAGTGGTGAAATGGTGAGTGCCGAAGGACTTTTCCTTACCAACCACCATTGCGGGTATGATGCTATTCAAGGGTTGAGCAGCGTTGAACACGATTACCTCACAGATGGCTTTTGGGCCATGACGCGTAAAGAGGAGCTGCCCGGTGGGTTCAATGTGAGTTTCCTTCAGCGTATTGATGATGTTTCGGAGCGGATCAACGGGGAGTTGACCGATGCGATGACCGAAGATGAGCGTGGTGCGAAGATCGCGGAGATCGGTGCCAAACTGGTGGAAGAAGCTGGCACTGAGAATGGGAAAAGTGCTGAACTGAAAGTGATGTTCGAGGGCAATGAGTTCTACGTATTCCATTACATCACCTATCGCGATGTGCGTTTGGTGGGTGCTCCGCCCAGTTCCATCGGAAAGTTCGGTGGCGACACGGACAACTGGATGTGGCCACGGCACACGGGCGACTTCAGCATGTTCCGCGTGTATACCGGACCCGATGGTGAACCAGCAGACCCTTCCGAATCGAACATCCCGTTCAAGCCCAAATGGCATTTTCCTGTGACCTTGCAAGGTGTGCAGGAAGGCGACTTCGCGATGATCATGGGCTATCCCGGCAGCACCGACCGCTTTTTGAGCAGTTACGGTGTCAAGCTGGCCTTGGACGTTGAGCAGCCGAGCCGAGTTAAAGTGCGCCGTGCCAAATTGGATGTTTATGATGAGCACATGGATGCCGATAACAAGGTGCGTATCCAGTACGCTAGCAAGCATGCCCAGGTGAGCAACTATTGGAAATACTTCATCGGCCAACAACGCGGGTTGAAGCGGTTGCATGTGTTCGATAAGAAGAAGGATCAGGAGAACGAGCTGATGGCTTGGGTGAATGCGGACCCGGCACGTAAGGCCAAGTATGGTTCCATCCCCACTCTCTTGGAAGGTGGGTATACGGAACGGGCCAAGTTCGAAAAGGCGAACGTGTATATGCAAGAAGGTGCTTTCGGAAGTGAAATGATCCTGATGGGTTTCCGCATGTACCGCTTGCGCATGCAATTGGCCACGGACCCCAAGGATGCGCCCAGCATAGCGGCTGCCGTGGCGCAAGTAAAAGCCGCGGCAGACGAAATGTGGAAAGATTACGACCCGTCCACCGACCGTGATGTTACCGCTGCCATGTTCCGGTTGATACATAGTGATGTGGAGCGTGATCTGCAACCGAACGTGATGGCCACTATCGAGAAGAAGTACAAAGGCGATTTTGATGCTTGGTCCAAGGATGTGTTCGCAAAAAGCTTCTTGACGAACCGCGCCAGATTGGATGCCTTTCTTGCGAAACCCACTGCAAAAGCAATGGACAAGGACCTCGGCTTCCAAGCATCGGAAAGTTGTTTGAACCATTTCCGGAACATTATTGGACCTGCTGTTGCAGCGAGCGAAGGCGATCTGGAAAAAGGCTATCGCTTAATGGTGGCAGCGATGCGGGAAAAGGACCCGAACAAAATGTGGTATCCCAATGCGAACAGTACCATGCGATTGACCTATGGTACCGTTGGTTCGTACATCCCTGCCGATGCCATGCACTACGATTTCTACACCACCGCCAACGGCATTCTGGAGAAGGAGGACAACACCAATGACGAATTCGTAGTTCCGCAACGTGCGCATGACCTGATCACGGCCCGCGATTTCGGCAGGTATGCTGATGCAAAAGGTGAACTGATCACGGGCTTCATCAGCAACAACGACATTACCGGCGGTAACAGTGGCAGTGGTGTGTTCAACGGCAATGGAGAACTGATCGGCATCGCTTTCGATGGCAACTGGGAAGCCATGAGCGGAGATATCGCATTTGAACCCGAATTACAACGCACCATCAGTGTGGACATTCGCTACGTGCTGTGGACCATTGACAAGTTCGCTGGTGCTGGCCATTTGGTGAAAGAAATGACCGTGGTGGAGCGAAAGGCCGTTCCGGAGCCGGAGGCCAAAGTCGAAGAGGTGGTTCCTGCGACACCTGCAAAGACCGGTAAGGCTGTCAAAAAGTAGAGTGGATCAGTGATCCAAGAAAAAGGGTTGTCCAATGGGCGGCCCTTTTTCATTGTTGACGAAGTAATACCAATTCGCACTAAGCCATAGGCCGATCTGCTGGTGCTTTTTCCGCATGGCTTCTCCGTCGTGATCGTTCCATTGCTCTGGCTATGCACCCCCC
>Ga0073900_10000690_pt1 | contig 20881 bp, 12 predicted proteins | sample KloWWTmetKNB5Kit_FD_66666 | JGI IMG/M metagenome (GOLD analysis project Ga0073900, IMG submission 66666) | Active sludge microbial communities from Klosterneuburg, Austria, studying microevolution and ecology of nitrifiers - Klosterneuburg... | ecosystem: Engineered > WWTP > Aerobic digester >...
CGGCGGAGCTGCTCCGCGCCGTGCTGATGGCCGGATTCACGGCGCAACTTGTCGTAGAGGCAGCCAAGTGGCTGCTCGGCCACAAGCGCGCCATGCGGGCCGAGCGAATTCGGGCGTATGCCCAGGTGATCCGATCGGGGCTGGCCTGAGCGCGTCTTCGCATCTATAATCGCTTTCGCATGAAGCCGCGCCTAAGCTTGGTCATCCCGGCCTTCAACGAAGCCGGAAACCTTGAGAAGGGTGCGCTCGACACTGTCGAAGCGTATCTTGCCGCCCAGCCGTACGAAAGCGAGGTCATCGTCGTCGACGATGGGAGCGCGGACAACACTGCCGCCCTGGTTGAGGCCTATGTTGGCGCGCATGCGCGCTTCAAGCTCATCCGCAATCCGCACCGCGGCAAGGCCTATGCCGTATCGACCGGAATGCTGGCCGCTCAGGGTGAAATTGTGCTGTTCAGCGATATGGACCAGGCCACGCCGCTCTCCGAAGTGGAGCTCATCCTGCCGTGGTTTGAGCGCGGCTACGATGTTGTCATTGGCTCGCGCGGCACGTACCGGCGCAATGCGCCGTTCTGGCGGCTGGTCATGTCGCGCGGACAGATGCTCCTGCGGAACCTCATTCTGGGCTTCAGCGAGATCACCGACACGCAGTGCGGATTCAAGGCGTTTCGAGGCAGCGCGGTCGGTCCCATCCTCGATCATCTGCATTTCTACAAGAACTCAGAGGCCCATGAAACAGTGGGCTCCAAGGTCACGGCAGGTTTCGACGTCGAGGTCTTGTTTGTCGCCAAACGGCTGGGCTACAAAGTCCGCGAGGTGCCGGTCGCGTGGGACTATCAGCACTCGCGGCGGGTAAATCTGGTGCGTGACTCGCTCCGCGGCGTGATGGAACTCGGCCAGATCCGGCTGGCGGATTTGCGCGGCGCCTACCGGCGCGCGTAGTCCCTATGCGGCGCGCTGGTCCGCCCCGCCCCGCGCCACCCCGGCCAGATGCGCGCCCAACTCTTCGCCACGAGCGCGCCCTTGAGGCGGCGGGATGTTCTCCCGTGGCGGGCATCGATGAGGCGGGCCGCGGCGCGTGGGCGGGACCCGTCGCCGCTGGCGCGGTGATTCTGCCGCTCGCAAGCGCCACACTCCGGCAACTGCGCGGACTAACCGACTCCAAGAAGCTTTCGGCATCAGCCCGTGAACACTTTGCCGATTTGATCCGGATTGTCGCAGTGACCTTCGCCGTAGGCTGGGCAGAGGCCGGTGAAATTGACGCCATTGGGATCGTCCCAGCCACGCGGCTGGCGATGCGCCGGGCCATTGACGGCCTCGGTGTGGCGCCCAAGGGGCTGGTCATCGACGCGGTCACGCTTCCCAATCTTCCGGCGCGCCAGGACGTGTTCTTCTTCGCCGATTCAATCAGCCTGAGCGTCGCCGCGGCGTCGGTGCTGGCAAAAACGGCGCGCGACGCGCGCATGACTGCCATGGATGGCAACCTGCCGGGCTATGGCTTCGCAGCGCACAAGGGATATGGAACTGCGGCGCACGCGGCCGCCCTGGCGGCCATGGGACCTTGCTCCGAACACCGATGGACGTTCCGGCCCGTCGCCGCGCTTGTCGGCGCGGAATGTAGGCGCGGATTGTAGGCGCGGGCTTCAGCCCGCGTATCCAAAACAGGCCCGCTGCGCGGGCTTCAGCCCGGGTCCTGGGTTTGCACGTGATGCGCGGGCTTCTGCCCGCGTATCCAAAGCAGGTCCGTTGCGCGGGCTGAAGCCCGCGCCTACAATTGCACAACGTTCCCGTGTTAGACCCGCGGGCTGAAGCCCGCGCCTACGGCGCGCTCGCAGGCTTGCGGGCAACGACAAAGAGCTGGGTGGCGGGCATCCCCGTCGGTTCATCATAGATTGGCTTGAGCGACGCGTAAAGAGCCCGCAATCCCAGATTGGCCTTGTTGGGAAAAAGCACCCATTGGCCAAGCACTTTCTTGCTGATCAGGTTCGGCAACCCGAAAAAGTGCCCGAGCTCAAGGGCCTGGGTCGCCCGGGGTGAGAAGTAGTTCCAGGCGCCCGCGACCTCAAACCCATGACCGGCAAGACGCCCCCGCCAGGTCGCCTCGCTATCGGTCCGGACGTGCCTGGCGATGCGATTGAACCAGCGCCGATAGGTGTTTCCGAGGACGTAGCCGCCGATCAGCCACTCGGCAAAACGCTCGTTCGGGCCGCAGAAGATAAAGTGGCCCCCGGGCCTGAGCACCCGAAAGGCCTCAGCCACCACGGGCTCGATCTCGGGAATATGCTCGAGCACTGAATTGCTGATGACGGTGTTGAAGCTCGCGTCCGAAAACGGCATGCGGGCCGCATCCGCAAGGGTGAGTGCCGCATGCGCGCCGCGCCGGCGCGCTTCAGCCATCGGCGGCTTCCACGGATCAAGGCCGACGTCCAGGGGCTTTGCGAAGGTCTGCGCGGCAAAGCTGCCATCCCCCGAGCCCAGGTCCAGGACGGGGCCGACGATGGGCAGATCGGCATAGAAGCGCGACTCCACTGCGCGCAACAGCGCGCGGAAGTAGGGCAGTTCGGCCAGTTGGTTCCACAGATAGTCGCGAGGCTCGCGGGGGGCATAGTCGTTCGGGCGAGCGGCGCTGGCGTCGCGCGGTTTGGCTGTCATCGGGGCGGGATTCTATCAGCGGCGGGGCCAGCCATGTAGAATCTGGCAGCGACGGCCTACACAACGAGATATTCCGGACACGGTTTTCCCGGCGGAGCCGGGAAAACCGTGTCCGGCAATTGACCTGGTGGTGGCCCTCGCATCAGCAAATGTCATGAGAGTCAGTTTTTACGCCACCCTCCGCCAGATCACCGGCGGGAAACACGTCGAAGTCACCCGCACAGACGGGACGCGCATCCGCGACGTCCTTACCGAGCTGACGATGCGCTACCCGCCGCTCAAAGCCGAACTCTTCAACGAAGAGGGCGAGTTGCACAACTACGTCCACGTCTTCGTAAACGGACGCGACATACGGTATATGGCAACCCTGATGGACACCCTGCTCAAGGAAACGGACGAGGTCGACCTTTTTCCGGCGGTGGGCGGTGGCTGACGGGGATACTGGACCCCTCGATTTCGTGCTCCCGGGAATCACCCCGTGGCTGATGGGCGAGTATTTCAAGGACCTGGGCGGGGCCGAACTCGGCGACGGTTGGACTGGGGCCGAGGGTTGGCGCGCAAGGGTGCTGCCGGCGGATGACTATGTGATCGGCTCAATTCGCGTCGGCCGCATACGGTTACAGCTTGAGGGCACACCTGAAGCGCTCGCGCGGATCCGTCCGTTGCTCGACCTGAAGCTCATTCGCGGCGGCGGATAGATGGAAAAAATGGCAAGATCATCATCCCCGCGCTACGCGCGGGGATGATGATCTTGCCATTCAACAATCTACGCTACGGAACCTGAAGCTCAGCCAGCTTCGCCTGGGTGGCGACGCCGTTTGTCCAGCCGCGCTCGGCGTAGTACTCGACCAGCATGTCATCGAGTTCACACACGTGGCCCTCAGAGCCCTTCATGGTGGATGCTTCATTGGTGAAGCGCTTGGGCAGATAGTCGCTGCCTTCGGCCAGACCAGCCTCGTTGTTGTAGAGGCGCTCGAGGTTGTAGATGCGCTCGCCCGTCTTGAGCACGTCGGCAGCCGTGAACGGAACACCCACGATCGCGGCGTATTGCTGGGCGTACTCGTCCGCGCCCATGGCAAACGCGCTGAACTTGCACAGGTCCATGCTGTCCGAGAACGCATGGATGTCCTGGAAGATCATCGTGAGCTTGCCCTTGCCCTTCCACTCCAGCGGATCGACCTTGAGCGAGCCGTACGGCATGACGCCAAGCTCGGCCGCCGGGGTATAGGCCCGCAGGTGGCAAGCGCCGCGGTTGCTCGTGGCGTAGGCGATGCCCATGCCCTTCATCCCGCGCGGGTCGTAGGCTGGGATACCCTGGCCCTTGACTGTCATCGCCAGCTCGGGGTGCCCGAAGTGCTTGGCCGTGGCATTGGCGCCATCCGCCATGACATTCCCGAGACCCTGGCGCAGGGCGACCTTCTCGGCCAGCGCAACCATGCCCATGGTGTCGCCCCAGGCGAGCGTGCCGTCCTTGCCCGTAAAGCCCCGTTCGCTGGCCTCCATGTAGATCGAGATGGGATGGCCGATTTCGATCGCATCCATGCCGTAGTCGTTGCACAGATCAATCATCTTGGCCACCGTATTGCCGTCGCTATTGCCGCAGTTCGCGCCGACCGACCAGGCCGGTTCGTACTCAACGCTCTCCATGCGCAGACCCTTCCACGGCCCTTCCTTGACTTCGACTTCCTTCTTGCAGGCAACCGGACAGGCATGGCAGGTGGGGTTGTCAACCAGGATATTGGCATTCACCCATTCGCCGCTGATCTTCTCGGCGTTTTCGCCAAACGATGTCAGAGTGCTGTTCTTGGTCGGAAGGCCGCCGATACTGCTGGTGATGTTCATCAGCACGTTGGTGCCATAGACCGACAGGCCGCCCTTGCGCGGGCTGGTGATGTTCTGCTCGGCCATAATGCCGGCAAGCGCCCGGGTGTGGGCGATCTTCCACGCATCACGGTCGGAGGCCTTCACCATCTTCTTCTCGGCTTTGACCACGATGGCCTTGAGCATCTTGCTCCCGCCGACGCAGCCCGTGCCGCCGCGGCCGCTGGCGCGGTCATTCTCGTTCATCCAGCAGGCGAACTTGACCAGGTTCTCGCCAGCCTGGCCGATGGTCATGACGGTGAGGTCCTTCTCGCCATACTTGGCCTTGAAGTGCTTGACCGTGTCATGCACGCCCTTGCCCCACACTTCGGCGGCGTCAAGGATCTCAACCTGGCCGTCGTGAATGTATGCATACACGGGCTTGGTTGCCTTGCCACTGAAAACCAGGCCGTCAAATCCCGCCCAGCGCAACCGGGCAGCGGACCAGCCACCCTGATGGCTGTCGGTGATTGTCCCGGTCAGGGGCGACTTGGTGACAACCGCCAGGCGGCCGCTCATGTTGGCCTCGCTTCCGGTCAGGGGCCCGTTCATGAAGCACAGCAGGTTCTGCGGGCTCAGCGCGTCGACCTTTGGGCCAGCCTCGTAGCAGTAGCGCACGCCCAGTCCGCGCGCGCCAACATATTTGCGCGCCCACGCTTCGGGGATGGGCTTGTATTCCACTTTGCCCGAAGTCAGGTCAATGTGACCCACGTTATTTGCATATCCACCCAGGTTCATAATTTGCCTCCAATGAAATTGTCGAAAATCCGCGGCACGGAAGCCCGTGTGTGGGATCGATCAACGGTCCTCTGCGATTCCGATTGTTGCTGGTCCGATCCTCACCTCCACAACGTTATGAAGTCCTCCGCGGGGCGTCAGCGCCCCGGCGGAAAGATGGATATTTCGTCGGCTTGCCCGAGTCGCGCCGAGAACCCGCCCGCATACTCGAGATCGCGCCCATTGAGAAGCACCCGCCACCCGTAACGCGGCAGGTATGACGACGTCATGTCCGCCCAGGCGCTGTCCTGGCGCTCATGAGACTGCCAGCGCCGTTCGAGCGCGTCGGCGCGCGCCAGCGGAAAGTAGTTGAACAACTTGCGCAGGACATTCCGAACGGGCTCGCCCGCGTCGGCGCGGACGACGAATTCGCTGGTATCGACCAGCGCGCGCAGCCGGCCGAAGAACGCGCAGCGTACCGCCGCGCTGCCGCGCTTCATGTCCATTGCGAGCCGATAACCAAAGAGCATCTGATTCAGTTGGGCCGACAGATAGCGGCTCCAGGCGCCCATGGCCGGCCCGATCACCGCGCCCGGAAGTTGGGCCCGGGTCATGCGATCAGAAAAGGCGCCCAGCATCAAGCCGATAGAGCCGCTGACGTAGGCCTCGGGGGTGTGGATGCGGCGCGGGCCATCAGCGGCGTGAAACTTGCCGGCACGAAACAATGCGAGCGCAAACTCGTCGCTCGTGTCTAGCGCAAGACTACGGCTGAGCCAGATTGTGAAGAATCGGCGGCGCTCCTCGAGGTGAACCGGATCGACCGCGCTTTCCCATCCCAATACAGCGGCTGTCTCGGGCACGCGGGCCAGGTAGTCATACGTCTCAACCACCATTTCGTGGGCGGATTTGAGCAAAGTCTCCACGGTCGGCAAGGCCGCGCGACGCGCTTCGGGGCCAAAGCCAACGAATCGCAGCATGCGCTGCCATTCCTCCTGCGGCTCAGGCGCGAGGTCGTCGATTTCGAGCAGTTCCGTCACGGGTTGGGTCATCATGGCCACACTGCCGATCTGCGTTTCTGGTATGAAGGATAGCACCGGAACCCGTTTTGCGAAAGGTGGGGGGCGGGTCGCGCTGTCGGCTAGAATCACCTCTCGCATGACTCAGGAAGCGCCGCATGGCCCCACGGCCGAAAACGGCATCCCCCTGCCCCGCCGCGAACGTGCGCGGGCGATTCTCAGACGACTTCAACGCATTGCGGCGCTGGTGCTGGTTCTTTTAATCGCCGGGATGCTGCGGTTTTACAACATCAATTGGGATGAAGGCCTGCATCTGCATCCGGATGAACGGTATGTTGCCTTTTTGGCGACGCTGATCCAGCCGGTCTGGACGGCCGAAGAATACTTCGACTCGGGCAAGTCGACACTCAATCCGTTCAACACGGATTGGGGAAGCCGCTACGTCTACGGCACGCTGCCCCTGTTTGGACCGCGCTACGTGGCCGAGTTCCTCGACAACGGCTGCGGTCCTGCCCCCAATCGCGTCATCCGCCGGCTCAACATGACGGTGTTTGGGGATGAACTGTCCACCTGTCCAAAGGGCACAATGGTCGGGTTCGATCGGATCAATCTGGTCGGCCGGGCGTGGTCGGCGGTCATGGACCTGCTCGCGATCGCGACGCTGTATTTGATCGCCAAGCGGCTCTTCAATTGGCGGGTCGGGATCCTGGCGGCGTCGCTCAGCGCGCTGGCCGTGCTCCAAATCCAACAGGCCCATTTCTTCACGGTGGATGCCACGGCCAACCTGTTCGTCAATCTGTGCCTGCTGTTCTGCGTGAACATGGTCATGGCAGCCCGGGGCACGCGCGCAGGACCGCCGCGGCCGCGAATACCGCATTTGGCGATCAACGGCCTGCTCGCCGGGCTGATGGCTGGGTGCGCTGTCGCCAGCAAGATCAGCGCCTGGCCGCTTGTGCCGATGATTCTGCTGGCTGCGGGCATACACCTGGCGCGGGACCGCCGGCCGGCCTGGCGCGGGTTCTATTCGGCGGGACTGGCCGTCGTGCTGGCCGGGCTGGGTGCTTTTGCCGCCTTCCGCATTGCCCAGCCCTACTCCTTTGTCGGGGCGAGCTCGGCCGAGTTCCGACTCACCCTGCAGCGCTGTCTGGCCAGCTCGGCCGGCGACGACTTAATCGGGCGACTGTGCGAATTGGCGCTCAGCCTCCCGGAACCGGTTCGGGTTGTCATTGCCCCGTCAGCGCGCTGGTTGGAGAATCTCGCCCTTGCCAGTGTCTTCGTCAATGGCACCATCGACGTGCCATTCGGGCACCAGTGGGCCAATCGCGCGCCGATCACTTTTCCTCTGGTCAACCTCGTCTTCTGGGGGCTTGGGATTGCCTTGGGCGCCGCCGCCTTGATCGGCCTGGCCTATGCGTTGCGGCGCATGCTGAAGGGCAGGCGGATTTGGGCCTATGTTTTGCCTGTCGTTTGGGTTACCGCCTATTTCCTCTATCAGGGCACGCAATACACCAAATCAATGCGTTACCTGCTGCCGATCTACCCGATGTTGTGCCTGTTGGCCGCGGTGGCGCTTGAACGCGTCCCGCGCCTGGGCCGGATCAACCTGCGCATCCCGATCACGGCCCTGACCGTGGGATTGACCCTGCTCTGGTCGGCGGCCTTCATGTCGATTTACGGCGAGCCGATCACCCGGGCCAGCGCCTCGCGCTGGATCTACCAGAACATCCCAACCGCCGTGACGATGACCTGGCGCGAAAATGGCGTGGAACAGCGCACCCAACTGCCGGTGCAAACGCTGCGGACCAGTTTTGGCCTGCCGCAAGCATTCTGGATCACCCCCGATGATTTGAAGGATCGCGGCCGCATCGTCCGGTCGGACGTCGCCGTGATCCTGAACAATGTGTCAGGCGAGGCGCTGCTGTCCACGCGGGTGATCGACAACGCGGGGGGCACGGGCATCTCCGGGCGTGAGGCGCAGATTCAGGTCAGCGCGGACCGGCCGCGCATCGCGCTGGGCGATCTGGCGTTCGAGAGCGGGCATGAGTACTACGTCGAGCTGTATCAGCTTGCCGGGTCGGGCATCACCGCAAATGCCAGCGTGATCGCCAACGAACAGTGGGACGATCCTCTGCCCCAGGCCGTGGATGGCAAGTACGGTTTCAACTCGTACTACAACAAGTTGACCACGAGCAATGACGGCCAGATGCAGCCGTACAACGAGGACACACCAGATACGCCCGGCTCTCCCGGCAAGCTCTCGCAGATGCTGAACTGGCTCGACGAGGCCGATGTCATCGTGTTGTCGAGCAACCGCATCTACGGCTCTGTGCCCAGGCTGCCCTGGCGCTTTCCGCTCACGACCGAGTATTACCGCGCCTTGCTGGGCGGCGAACTTGGGTTCGAACTCGCGGCCGATTTCCACTCCTTTCCACGCCTCGGTAACCTGCTTTTCAATTCTCAGGAGATGCCGCAGCCTCTGGCCCGGGCGGCCGACACGGCCGGCCCCGGCGGGACCTATCTGCCCTACCCGACCGCGGAAGAAGCGTTCTCGGTCTACGACCATCCACGCGTGCTGATCTTCCGCAAAACGCCCCAGTATTCGCGCCGGTTGGCGGATTCGATCCTGGGTAAGTTCGACCTGGCCCGGACCTATGTTCAGACCCCGCTGGGGGCGGTCAACACACCCCGCGGCATGCTGCTCGACGACGGCACCCGCGCCCAGCAGCAGGCCGGTGGCACGTGGGCGGAAGTCTTCCCGCCCGATTCTCCGCTCAATCAATCGCAGGCGGCGGCGCTGCTGACGTGGCTGCTGACCATCGAGGTGATCGGGCTGGGCGCGTTTCCGCTGATTGCGCTGGCGTTTCGACGCCCGGACGGTGCGACCGCGTTTGCGGACGGCGGGTATGCGTTCGCCAAAGTAGTCGGCCTGCTGTTGGCCGCATTTGGCGTGTGGTGGGTGGCCAGCCTGCGCGCGGCCCCGTTCTCGCCCGCACTGGCCCGGGTGGCGCTTGGGGCCCTTGTCCTGGCCGGCGCCATCGTCGCGCTTGTGAAGCGACGTTGGCTGATGGCGCTGGTCCGGGCGCGCTGGCGGGCGCTGCTCCTCGGAGAGCTGATCTTTCTGTTGGGCTTCTTCAGTTTTGCCCTGATCCGGAGCGGCAATCCGGATCTGTGGCACCCCTTTTTCGGCGGCGAAAAGCCGATGGATCTGGCCTATCTCACAGCGACATTGAAATCGACCTACTTCCCGCCCTACGATCCCTGGTTTTCGGGCGGCTATATCAATTACTACTACTTCGGCTTTGTGTTGATCGGCGTGCCAATCAAGGCGCTTGGGATCGAACCGGGTGTGGCCTACAACCTGGCAATTCCGGCTCTGTTTGGGATGACAGCCAGCGCGGCCTTTGGGGCCGGGGCCAGCCTTTTTGCGGGCTGGCGGGCCAAGCGTGATGCGGATGACATCCTGCTGCCGCGGGGAACGCTGCTGGCGGGCGGGTTGGCGGCCCTGCTCGTGGCCGGCCTGGGCAACATCGACGCGATCAGCGTGCTGTACTCGAATTGGCTGCGCTTGGGCGGGCCACCCGAGGCCGGGACGCTGAGCAACCTGGTCAACGGCATCCGGAAATGGCTGAGCGAGGGGCCGGCCAATTTTGGGTGGCCCCATTACTGGAACCCGACCCGCCTCACCGCGCGTGAAGCCTATCCGGTGGACGCGCTCCCGATTGCGGAGTTTCCGCTGTTCACTTTCATCTACGCCGACCTGCACGCCCACATGATGGCAATGCCGCTGGCTTTGACCGCTTTGGGGATGGCCAGCGCCTTTGCCCGCGGCGCGCGGCGCTGGGGGGCGATCGCCATCGCGGCAGTGGCAGTTGGCGCGCTGTGGCCCACCAACACCTGGGATTACCCTGTGCATGCGGCGCTGTGCGCGACGGCGATCATCGCCGCGGCGGCTTCCGGTGCTGCTCCGGGGCAGCGTTGGCGGGCCGGGATGGCGGTCGTCCCCCTGGCGGGCATGTTCCTCCTGGCCACCCGGGCCGCCTTCATCCCGTATCTCGAAAATTACGGCACCGCCTACAACAGCCTGGGGCCGTGGACGGGCGAGCGCACACCCCTGTGGCCGTATGTCTCAGTCTATGCTTTGTTCGTTGTTCCCCTGGCGGGGTTCGGCCTGGCGCGTATCGCGCAATCGGCGGCCTCGCAACGCGGCGGCCTGATCGCGCTCGCCGTTGCGGGTCTGGCAGCCACGGCGTTTCTCTACCTGTTGGGCGTCGAGGCGGCCGTGGTGGCTGTTCCCATGCTGTGTATTTGCGCCGCGCGCATCCTTGACCGGCGGGCCAGCCTGCACGAGCGGGCGGCCTGGGCGCTGGCCGCCGGGGCGATAGCCCTCACCCTGTTTGTCGAGTTTTTCACCCTCAAGGGCGATATCGGCCGGATGAACACCGTCTTCAAATTCTACGTGCAGGCCTGGCTGATGCTGGGGGTGGCCACCGCCGCCATCGCCGCCGCCGGGCTTACGGATCCTCTGCAACGCCAGACCCGACGGGTTGTTCGGCCCGCGGCGGGGTCAACCCTACCGCGCACAGGGTTCGCGCTGCTCACCGCCGTCGTCGTCTTTCTGGCGGCGCTGTATCCCGTCTTCGCCATCCCGGCAAAAATCGCGGATCGGTATGCGCCGGATGCACCCGCCGGGCTGGACGGCTTGGCCTATATGAGATTTGCGACCCGGATTGACGGGCCGCCAAACAGCGAGCGGGTCTTCCCGCTGCGGCACGACTACGAAGCCATCCGCTGGATGCAGGCCAACGTCGCGGGGTCGCCCGTCATCGTCGAGGCGGGTACCGGCGGGCTGCTCTACCGCTGGGGGGCGCGCTTCTCGATCTATACGGGCCTGCCCGCGGTTGTGGGCTGGGATTGGCATCAGCGCCAGCAGCGGGCGGCCCTGACCGACCGGGTCGTGCTGGACCGCCAGACCGATGTCGATGCGTTCTACAACACAGAATCAGTCGACCTGGCCAATATCCTGCTGGCCCGTTACAATATCCGATTTGTGGTCGTGGGCGACCTCGAGGCCGCGTACTACGCACGGCCGGGTCTCGACAAGTTCGAACGGATGGCCGATCTGGGCTATCTGCGGCGCGCCTATGCCAATGAGGGAACTCGAATCTACGCAGTTGTCGAATGATTGACGCAATCGTCTGGTACCTCTGGATGCAGGTGTTTGGCATCGCCGGGTGGCTTCTCTCACGGCGTTTGTTGGGCGGGCTGCCGGATCGCGGCTATGGCGCAAGCAAGACGCTTGGCCTGATCCTGGGCGGATTCGCCTATTGGATCCTGGTGACCCTGGGCCTCGCCGATAACAACATCGGGGCGGTCCTGCTCGCGCTTCTGTCGTTGGTCGTCGCCGGGCTGGTGCTGGGCCGAGGCGCGCCGATCTTCCATACGCCAATCCGGATATCGATTCGGACAATCCCACGCCAGGTGTGGTGGACCGAAGGGGTGTTCCTGGCGGCTTTCGCGCTGGCCGCGTTGTTCCGCGCTTATGTTCCCGATATCAGTGAGGCGGGTGGCGAGAAGTACATGGAATCCATGTTCATCAACGCCATTCTGCGCAGCCCGACTTTCCCGCCGAACGATGCCTGGCTGTCCGGCTTCCCGATCAGTTACTACTACTTTGGGTATGTCCTGCTGGCCATGCTCACCCGGGTCAGCGGTATCGCCCCGTCGATTGCCTTCAACCTGGGGGGGGCGATGTTCTTCGCCTTGGCGGTGGTGACCGCCTTCTCGGCCGGTTACAACCTGTTTGGACTGCGGGCTCGGGCAGAAGCGGCAGCCGACGTCGCCGGCCCACCCCGCCGTGACACGCGCCCGTTGGCCGCCGGGTTGCTGACGGCGGTCATGCTCACCTTGATGGGCAACCTGGGCGGGTTTATGGGCGTGCTGCGCTGCAACAACACCCTGCCCGACAGTTTCTGGCGTTGGCTGGATGTGCGCCAAATTGCCACTCGCCCGATTGACTATTGCCAGAGCGGTGAGCCGCGCGGATTCTTCTACAGTTGGTGGTGGGATTGGTCGCGAGTGGTCAAGGACCTGGCACCCGGCAGCACTGCGGCCGCGCCCCAACCGCAGGAAGTCATCACCGAGGTTCCGATCTTCAGCTACATCCTGGGCGACAACCATCCGCATGTGATGGGCCTGCCCTTCAATTTGCTCGCCCTGCTCGTGGCAATGGCTTTTCTCACCCAGCCCATCATCCGTGAAACCGCCGAGCTGAGCTTCGCCGAGATGGGCAGCAGATGGCCGGCCTGGATCAGACGCCGAACAATCGAGCTCCCCATCGGTGTGCTGCCCGAATTGGCGCTGGCCGCCATCCTGGCCGGCGGGCTGTCGTTCATGAACACGTGGGACTTCCCTGTTTTCGGCGGGCTGATCGCGCTTGCGCTGATCGCCGGGCGCGCGCTGCGCCGCGAATCGCTGATGCCCGCGGTCCTGTTCAGCGCAGCGGTCTTCATTGTCGGGTATGTGATCTACCTGCCTTTTTACGCCACCTTCTCGTCCCAGGCAAAAGGGGTGATGATCAACCTCTTCAACGGGACTAAATTTCATCAGTATTTTCTGATCTTTGCCCCGTTCCTGATTGCGGCCATCGGGTTGATCGCGCTGCTCGCCCAGGAGTGGCAGGTCCGACCGCGCAGGCTTGCGTTCAAGACCGCCCGCCTGGCCGCGACCGGATTGGTCGCCGCCCTGCTCCTGGCCGCGCTGTTTGGGCTGCTGTCGCCCACGGCGCGCGCGCTGGCCACCGAGCTGACGACCACCGGCAAAGCCCTGGGGGTGACCAGCGCTGTGGTGGGGCAGCGCTTAACGGAACGGATCAACCCATTCGACCCGTCCGCCGCCGGCCCGTGGACACCCCTGATCCTGATCACCCTGGCAGCCGTTTGCGCGGTCCTGGCCTGGCGCGCGCTCGGTCCGCGGATCCGACCGTCAACGGACGAAGTCGGGTCGCGCGACGCGGCCGCAACACTCTCTCCAGCCCACATCGCGCCCGGGCTGTTTGCCCTGACGCTGCTGATGCTGGGCGCGCTGATCACGGCCTCGGTCGAATTCGTCTTCCTGCTCGACAACTTTGGCACGCGCATGAACACCGTGTTCAAGTTCTATTTCCAAGGTTGGACAATGTGGTCGGTCGCCGGTGGCTTTGCGATCGTGGCACTTCTGGGCGATCGCAGAGCCTTCTCGAAGGTCATTGGGATTGCCGCGCTGGTGTTCGTCGGCCTGGGCCTGTTGTGGCCGGTGTTCGCCTCGGCGTCGCGGACAGATGGCTTCAGCCGGGCGCCCACCCTGGATGGGGCCGCGTATCTCAAGCAGTACCACCCCGACGACGCCCGGATGATCGACTGGATCAACCTGAACGTCGCGGGCGCTCCGGTCATCGCCGAAGCGCCGGGCAAGGGCTTCGCCTCGTATGTCTACGCGGGGCGGATCTCGGCCTTCACCGGGCTGCCGGCCCTGTTGGGCTGGGGCGGCCATCAGAACCAGTGGCGCGGGAACTACACCGTGCCCGGCCTGCGCGAACCCCAGATCGAACGGCTGTACTCGATCACCAACGACGACACCGAGACCCGGCGCATCCTGCGCCAGTTTGACATCACCTACGTGGTCGTGGGCGAGGCCGAACGGCAAGCCTACAAACCTGAAGGCCTGGCGAAGTTCGACCGGCTTTGTTCGGCGGCGTTCCGCTCCGGGAATTCGACACTCTACGCATGCAAGTGACTTCGACCTTACCAAATCCGCCGATAGCCGGCGCTCGGCCGCTGCGCAGCGGGCTTGAACGCCTGACCTTCGAGCATGCGCTTTGGGCGGCGATGTGCGGGCTGGCGTTGTTGGCACGGGCGTGGATGCTCGACACGACCCCGTTGAACAGCGCGGAGGCCGGCGCGGCCAACGCCGCCCTGGCCGTGGCGCGGGGGGGCTCGGCGACCTTGCTGAATCCGCTGCATGGCGGTCTTCAGGCGGCCCTGTTCGCGCTGTTGGGCGCAAATGAGTTCAGCGCGCGGCTTGTGGCGGCAATCGCCGGCGCGGCGCTGTGCCTGACCCCAATGGCTTTTCGCGATCAGCTCGGGCGGCGGGCGGCCTTGATCATGGCCAGCCTGATGATCTTCTCGCCCACGCTGTGGTACGTGGCGCGCCTGGCCGATGGGGCGACCCTGGCCTGGGCGATCGCGATGCTGGCCTGGGCGATGTTGCGCCGCGGGCGCGCCAGCGGCCTGGCGGCCGGTCTCGGGCTGCTGGTCGCCAGCGGCATCGACGGGGCCATCCCCTTGATCTTTCTTGGAGCGATCGCGCTTGTCACACGGCCAGCCGGGCTGCGTGACCTGTTGTCGGCCCGGTCCGGACTCGTGGCTTTTGCCGCGCTAACACTCGGGGCAACCACAGGCCTGTGGAACCTGTCAGGAATGGGCGACGCCCTGCAGGGTCTGGCCAGCTTTGTGGCCGGGATCCTTCGCGCTGGTCTCCTGCCGTACTGGCGGGCCATGCTGGGCTTTGGCCTGTACGAATCGCTGGTCATCGCCGGCGCGTTGGTGGAGCTCATCCGTTGGCAGGTCCATACCGCAATAGAACGCCGCTTTGGCCCGGAGGGCGCCGCGCCCGAGGAGAACACGGCCGGGCACCGGGACTGGCTCGTCGTCGTTGTCGCCGGCCTGGCCATCGTGTTGCTCGATCAGTCACGGGACGTCCATCACCTGATCCCGCTGACTCTGGCCTGCGCCGCCCTGACGGCAATGCTGGCGGACCGAATACTTGGCGCGCTCGCGCGTGAAGGTGAGTGGGCGCGCGAAGGCGTGGTCGCCGGGTTGAGCCTAGTGTTTTTGTTCGCAACCGCGATCGGCGTGCGGCAATACGCCGGCCAGGGCGACACGAAGTGGCTGCTCCTGGCGATCGTCGCCATCTTCATCGTCGCCGCTGGCGGGATCGCCCTATCGTTGCGGATGAGCGGCGCGGCCGTCGCCCGCGGGATCGCGATCGCAGCCTGGGTGATCCTCAGTGTCGGAACCTTTGGGGCAGGGTTTTCACTGACCCAAAGCCACGCGGCCAATCCGAACGAGCCGTATGTGACGGAATCGATCGCGATTGAAGCCAAAGCATTGCAAGGCGCTATTGAGCAGGTCGCCGTGCTGGCGTATGGCGACAAGACCGTGATGCCGATCGACGTCCACGACAGCGCCCCATCCTGGTTGCGCTGGTTGCTGCGCGATCAAAAGTTCGTGTCCTTTGCGGCTCGCCCCGCCAGCGTGGCCGCCGCGATGTTACCCGAAACGCTTGCGTTCAACTCCGAATACAGTTACGTGTCCAACAGTCTGGACGTGACGCAGCGGAATGGCCTGGGCAGCGTCCGATGCAAGCAAGTCGCCGATCGGCAGGATTGCCAGGCGGTGGCGCGCTGGCTCGTCCTCCGCGACGCTGGCCCGCCCTTCGTTTCGCGCTGGACGCTGTATGTCCGGCAGGACATCGCCCAGCGCGCATCGGGTCAGACCTGGCAAAAATAGCCGCTTCTGGCCGTAAGATTCCCATCACCCATTCGTAAGACTCTCCGGAAACAATACAGACCTGATGATCAGCCAACCCCGACTCCCCGCCCACGCGCCGAGCCGCGAGCGCGAGCCCGCCCCCGGCCTTCTGGACCGCTCGCTCCTGGCGACGGTGAACTGGGAAACCGCGCTGTACGCCCTCTTCATCGTGCTCGCCATCGTCACCCGCCTGTGGGACATGGGCGCCCGGGTCATGAGTCACGACGAAAGCCTGCACACGTTCTACTCGTGGAACCTGTCGGTTGGCAAGGGCTTCCAGCACACCCCGCTCATGCACGGGCCGTTTCTCTTTCACATCACCGCCCTGAGCTACTTCCTGTTCGGGGACAGCGACTTTACCGCCCGGCTGCCGATCGCGATCTTTGGGATCGTCCTGGTGGCGGTGCCGTTTCTATTCCGGCGCGAGCTCGGGCGAATCGGGGCGCTGGTGGCGTCGTTCGCGTTGTTGATCTCGCCCTCGATCCTCTACCACTCGCGCTACATCCGGCAGGAAGGCACGGTCCTGATGTGGACGATCTTGACCGTGGTTTTTGTATGGCGCTACATGGAGACCAGGCGCCTGCCCTGGCTATTGGCCCTGGCCGCGGTGCTGGCCTTCCACGCCACCGACAAATCCACCTCGTTTCTGACAGTGGCGATGTTCGTCATTTTCCTGGCCTTTGTGGCTCTGGTGCAGTTTGGCTACAGCAAGGACGGGGCCGGGAATGTGGCGACAGCCATCAAGTTCGTGGCCGTTGTCGCGCTGGCGATGCTGCTCCTCAGCGCCATCGTCGAGCTCTTAACGACGGTGTTGCTCGGCGCGCTGGACCTGAAGAGCGTGGTCGCCCAGACCAGCCCAATCGTGCTGCTCCAATTCGATCCCAAAACGGTGATCTTCGGGCTCGTCATTCTGGTGATCGGGGTTGGGGCGGCCATTGGCCTGGCCTTTCTGCTCAAGCGCCAGTTCGGCGATTGGGTGGCGACGGTCGGGCAAGAGGCGCCGGCCTTTGACGTGCTTGTGGTGCTGGTGACGACCACCTTGTTTGTCGGCGCCTCGGCCATGCTGCTGGTGATCAACCCCGTGTTCAAGCTGCTGCGAGGGAGCCCGGTGCTGGACGTAAAAACGCTGGGCGAGGTGTCGCAGCTCTCGTTCAACCCGCAGGCGTTGACGACGATGTTCGCCCTGACGGTGGCCCTGGCAGCGATCAGCGTCGGGATCGGTCTGGCCTGGGGCTGGCGGCGCTACGCCGCGGTGATCGGGATTTTCCTGGGGATCACCCTGCCCCTCTTCACCACCCTGTTCACAAATCTGGCTGGCATCGGAACCGGCTTTGTCGGGCAACTGGGCTACTGGATGGCCCAGCAGGACGTGCAGCGCGGGACGCAACCGTGGTTCTACTACTTCCTGCTGGTCCCGCTGTATGAATACCTGGTCCTGCTGGGTTCCCTGGGCGGGATCGCCTACATTCTGGCCGGGCGCGGTCTCAAAAACGAGGAGATTCCGGAAGAAGAGCCCGATCCCAAGGGCAAGCCGAAAACGCGAATCATGGCCTTCGGGCCGGTCGAGATCGAGGTCGCCGACTTCGGGAATCGTTTCGACTTCCGACAATGGCTGTCGCCCAGCCGCAGCCTGCAGCTCTTTCTGGTGTGGTGGGCACTGGCGACCTTCATGATCTATTCACTGGCGGGCGAGAAGATGCCGTGGTTGACGGTCCATATCGCCCTGCCGATGGCCCTGTTGACGGGCTTCTTCTTCAACGAGTTGATCACCAGCGTTGGGCCCAGGTGGCGCGCATCGCCGGCCGGGCGGGTCGCCCTGGCGGCCGGGCTGGGAATAGCCGGCATCATCGCCATCATCCGGGCCCTGTCGGTGATTGGCGGGCTCGACATTCCGACGAGCAACAACGGGATGCAGATCGTCAAGGCCGTCGCTGACATCGGGGTGGCACTCGGCGCGCTGGCGCTGATTGTGTATGCCATGCGCCGGCTGGCGCCCGGCCTGGTGGCGCGGCTGATGACGATCGGGCTGTTCAGCGTGCTGGCCGTGCTGACCATCCGGACGGCGATCATGGCAACATATATCAACTACGACTCCACCCGCGAGTATCTGTTCTACGCCCACGGCGCGCCGGGAGTAAAGATCGCGATCGAACAGCTCGATGACATCTCGAAGCGGCTGGACAACGGGAATGGGATCAAAGTCGGCTACGACAGCAAAGTGAGCTGGCCGCTCACCTGGTATTTCCGACCGAGCCAGTTCCCGAATGGGCGTTTCCAGGGCGACGACTTCCCGGCCGACTTCATGACCTATGAGGCGTTTCTGTATGGCAACGACACGCCCAAACGCGGCGAGATCGATCAGAAGCTGAAGGACAACTTCACCCGCTTCGAATATGCATATGTGTGGTGGCCGGTCGAGGACTATAAGGACCTGAACTGGGAGCGGATCAGCTATTCGCTGTTCAACCCCAAGGCACGCGCGGCGCTGTGGGAGATCATCTTCAACCGCAACTACGATCAATACGCCAAGCTGTTCAACAAGACCAATCTGCAACCCGACAACTGGTCGCCGTCCGGGCGCTTCGGGTTGTATATTCGCAACGACGTGGCCGCCCAGGTTTGGCAGCTCAAGCTGGGCGGCGTGGCGGTGGGCGACACCAAGGGCGAGACCCTGCGGCCAAAGGACCCGGTCCCGCAGGCGCCCCAGGCCGGGGCGCAGTTGCCCGGGGCAATCGTGGTGGCATCCAATGGTGACCGCTACATCGCGGATCGGCGCAACAACCGGGTGACGATCCTGGATGCGGCCGGCAACATCAAGTCGACCTGGGGCGGCGAGGGCGCGGAGCCGGGCAAGTTCAAGGAACCCTGGGGCATCACCATCGACAAGGAAGGCTTTGTGTGGGTGGCCGACACCTTCAACCACCGGGTGCAGAAGTTCGACAAGGATGGTGGCTTCTTGTTTGCGTTTGGCGGGGGCGGGGTGAGCAACGACCCCGGCTCGGGGCGAAGCACGGTGTTCTTTGGCCCGCGCGACATCGCCGTCGACGACAGCGGCCGGGTGTATGTGAGCGACACGGGCAACAAGCGCGTCCAGATCTTCGACTCGGAAGGGAACTTCCTGAATCAGATCGGCGGGGGCGGCGCCGGCAATGGTCAGTTCAGCGAGCCAGTCGGGATCGACCTCGATCGGAGTGGCAACCTATATGTGGCCGATGTGTGGAACAAACGCATCCAGGTCTTCGACAGAGACTTGAAGTTCGTGCGGGCTTTCCCGGTCGAGCCCTGGGTGGCGATGAAGCAAGAGGAATTGCAGTCGGTCGAGAACAAGGCCTATCTGGCGGTGAGCGGGAGCACGTTGTTCCTGACCAGCCCGCGCGGGCATCAGGTCCTGGCCTATTCGCTGCTCGGCGCGCCGGTCGATCTGCCCGGGGTCTCATTCGCCGACGCCGATCGCCCGACCGGGGTCACGGTTTCCAACGGGCGGTTGTATGTGACGAATTCGAACGGCGGGACGGTCTTGGAGTTCCCGTTGGACGCGAAGTTGCAGTAGGGGCGAAGCAACCGCCACAGAGCCGTCGCCCGTTCAGAGACGTAACAGCGGTTGCTTCGCCCTACCGGGCGAGTGACGTGGGGTCGAGTTACAAAGTGGACCCGACCTGAATCTGGGACGTAGGTGGCCGCGGCGGCTATAGTCAGGGACAAGGTGCCCGCCCCGGCGCCGCATCATCGGCGCACTCACCCGGGATCGGCTCCGCAACGCATAACTGGCGCATCTTGCCGTACAACATGTTGTAACTGTTCATGTCCAGCCCACCAGGGCAACTGCGCTGGCTCATCGGATTGCCGAAGTTGAGCAACCTGATCAACCGACTTCAGTTAGTCTACGCCACAGGTCAATGTCCACTACGCGACGTTGCATGCCAATTGGTTTCAGAAGCTCTTGAATTGCCAATTGGCGCTCCGTCCACGGCCGATAAGGATCCATTGGATCGCAGAATACTAGGCTCCCTTGCTCATATTCATAATGTTTGGCGGAGATCGAGATAATCTCGCTCCAACCGATATTCGGCTTCGCATGCATCAAACTGCGGGACAGAAACATCCCCCAGGCGAAGAAAGGAACGTCGCCGCCGCCACCATAACCATTAAACGTCCAATCCGTCTCGTAATCTATCACTCCGATAATGGGTGTGAAGAATCGAATGAGTTCCGAGAGAGCAGAAACATACGCTCCAAAGAACAATGGATTATCCGTTGATCGAAACGCGGTGTTGGTTCCGGGAAAGAACACGCCGTCTGCTACGTCAAGCGAAAAGTGCGCTGCACTGAAGTCGTCTGGAAGCAACCAAAGGAGTCTTGCGTCGACGTATTGACCCCTTACGTTACAGATCAGGTCAACTGAATTCTCGGTTTTCGATCCGGTCGATCGCCAACCATGCGGCTCAAGCCATTTGACGGCCTCAAGCGCCCGCGACAGCGTCAGTCGAGAGCTTGCCAGAAAACATGCGCGAACACTATTGGTGGGTTTCATCACAGACGCTACATTAGCCATGGAGCGGTCTGGCCGACGACGAAGTTCTGCAGCTTTGCCATTTCAGCTGCTCATTGACCGTGATAGTTCCAAAACTTCCTCTCGCCCAGCCCACTTCTCCCCCTCGCTCGCGCTGGGGGCAGGCTCTTGGCTTTCGCCGGGGCCAGTACTCCAGCGTCCCGGCCACCCGCCGCCAAAGCAATTGGACATTCTCCACCGTCACCGTAGTTTAGTTGAAATACGCGAGTGAGAATTGGATTTTGCCGTTTTCGCGCGAGGCTGTGCTCGGCTGGGAATCTGTCCACAGATTATGCAGATTCGCGCAGATTGGACTGGATTCATGTCTTCGCCAATCTGCGTGAATCTGTGGACCGATCCCCCTCACGGCCCGCCGGCCCCAAGCTCGATGAAGCCACCCTTCGATGGCGCCTGCCCGCGAGGATGATCCAGTCGCCACCCACCCCCGCTATAATCCGCCCAGTCCGCGGGCGATTAGCTCAGTTGGTCAGAGCGCTTGTTTTACACACAAGAGGTCACAGG
>Ga0073900_10000692_pt1 | contig 20786 bp, 17 predicted proteins | sample KloWWTmetKNB5Kit_FD_66666 | JGI IMG/M metagenome (GOLD analysis project Ga0073900, IMG submission 66666) | Active sludge microbial communities from Klosterneuburg, Austria, studying microevolution and ecology of nitrifiers - Klosterneuburg... | ecosystem: Engineered > WWTP > Aerobic digester >...
GCACGGCGTCCATCACCCGCATGAGGCGCGAGACCAGCCCGCGCGAAAGTTTGATTTTGGGCGGCGGGCGTTGCGCCACACGGCAAATCTCGGTCAGCATCTCCAGCATGGTCATGTTTTGCCCGCCCAAAATATAACGCTCCCCCGCCCTGCCCTTTTGCGCCGCAATGATGTGCGCCCGCGCCACATCGCGGCCATCCACCGGGTTCAGCACCGCGTCAAAATAAACGGGGTAAAGCCCGCGGGCGCAATCGCGGATGACCTGGCTGGTGGTGGGTTTGACATCACCCGGCCCCATCACGGCGGTGGGCACGGTGACCACCACGTCCAAGTCTTTTTGCGCCAGCGCGAGCGTTTCCATCGCCCATTTCGCCTCGTAATACGCGCTTTTGGCCGCGCCCGGCGTGTAATGGCTGGTTTCATCCAGCGGGCGCGCGGTCAGGGCTTCATCTGCCAAAAGTTTGCGCGGTTCCAAAGTGGTGAGGCTGCTGGTATACACAAAGCGGTTGATGCGGGCGCGGCGGGCGGCGTTTAGCGCGTTCTGCATTTCCTGGGTGGCCTGGGCAACCTCGCGCGGGATGCGCCTGAAGTTTTCCGGGTAGCCCGCGGCGGCATGAAAGACAATTTCGCAGCCGCGCATCGCCTCGGTCAGCGAGTCCTCATCGCGCAAGTCGGCCATCACCCATTGCACAGGGGCGCTGGCAATGGCCCCAAAGTTGGATGGGTTGCGCCGCGCCGCGCGGACTTGCCATCCCTCTGCCAGCGCAGCCAGCGCAATTTGCCCGCCGATAAACCCAGTGGCGCCGAGGACGCAGGCTTTCATGTTGCCTTTTAGATCGTGGTTGGCGCAAACAAAATCAGCGCAATTAAAGCGAGCACAAACACCGCAATCACCAATGTTTGTTTGCCAAGTGAATTTGTATCCACAAGCTCAAGGGTGGTGATGCCGGGCAAATACATCCCGCCGCTCGTATCGCGTTGGGCGTAGCGCGGGCAGAAGAACCATCCCAAAGCAAGACCGCCAACAAACCCGCCCAAATGCCCAAAGTTGTCTATGCCGCTGCCCGGCGAAAGACCAATCGCAATGTTGATAAAAAGCGTAATGGCGAGGTTGCCAAGCATGCGCTGGCCGGTCTCGCCCAGCATTTGGCGATTGCGAAAGTAATACGCGCCCAATGCGCCAAACAACCCAAACAGCGCGGTGGATGCGCCCGCCGAAAGGCCATGCGTAAAAACATAGCTAAACACCGCGCCGCTTAAGCCGGTGAGCAAATACAAAACAAGAAAACGCCGCCAGCCAAACAAAGCCTCCACCTCGCGGCCAAGAATGTAAAGCGAGTAGGCGTTCACGGCGATGTGCATGAAGCCAATATGCAAAAAGTTCGCGGTGAACAGCCGCCAGTATTGGCCCGCGTCCACCAGCGGCGCATAGTTTGCCCCCCAGCGAATGAGGTTGCGCGAAGAGGTTGACCCACCCGTAAACTCCTCGGCCAAAAACACGGCGATGATGATCGCCAGAAAAACATAGGTCAGGCGCGGCTTGCTGAGCGGAATGCGAAAACGCACAGGTTGCTGCTGAGGCGCGCTGGGAAGTCCCGGAAATTGGGGAGTCATTTTAAAGTGTAATGGGCTGGCGACCCACGCGGCAATGCTCGGCCTTGATGACGGCGAGAATTTCGTCCATTGCCTCGGTGGTCTCATCGCGGCGGTTGACCACAATGTAATCAAACTCAAAACGACGTTTCATTTCCTCGCGGGCGGTGTTGATGCGGCGGCGCAGGTTATCCGGCGTCTCGCTCTTGCGCTCGGTCAGGCGGCGCACCAATTCGGCTTCGCTCTCTGGCATCAAAAAAATGGTGATGACGTTTGGCGCGATCTTGCGGATCTTCTCCGCGCCCTGCACGTCAATGCGCATCATCACATCCTTGCCGCTGTCAAACGCCTTGCGCACTTGATTCTTGGGAATGCCTTTGTAATCGCCATACACAAGGCTGTATTCCAGCAATTCGTCATCGGCGATCATTTGCTGAAAGGTGCTGTGTGAAACAAAGAAATAATCCACGCCATCGGCCTCGGTGGCGCGTTTTGGACGTGTGGTCATGGTGACCACAAATGCAAAATCGCTGCCAAAATCGCGGATGCACTCCAGCATGGTGTCTTTGCCCACGCCAGATGGCCCGGAGATGATCACCAGCAAAGGATGATCCGGCACGCTATAAATTTCTTCGTCGTCTGCCATATCTATTTGTTGCGTAATTAAATTACCGCTTTCGGTTGATTGCATAATGAGCGAAAGAGATTCTACCCCACCAAAGAGCGAAGTCTGAAATAAGAAAACCCTTGCGTCTTCGCATCTCTGGGATGAAAAAGAAATAAAATGTTTTCATGCCAATTTACGAATATCGCTGCCCATCTTGCAAACGCAAGGTGAGCATATTTTGGCGCACATTTGGCGCGGTGAATGACGCCGCCGCCGAGTGCCCGCATTGCGGCGGGCGCAACCTTGCGCGGCTGGTGTCCAGGGTGCGCGTCATTCGCGGGGGCGGGTCTGCCTCTGCGGGTGATGGGGCCGCGAACGATGATGCGCTTGTGCGCGAGATGAGCGGGCTGGACGAGAACGACCCCCGCGCGATGGGCCGCTTTATGCGCAAGATGGCGGCGGAAAGCGGCGAGGACATGCCCGCCGAGTTTGACGAAATGGTGGGCCGCCTGGAAAAAGGCGAGAGCATTGAATCGGTTGAGAAAGATATGGGCGACGCGTTTGGCCCCGACCCAATGGGCGGGATGGGCGGGATGGACGATGACGTCATGGGCGCTCCCCCACCCAACACAACCGCCGAGGCCGACAAAAAAGCCGAAGCCGCCGATAAAAAGAAAACCGAAAAGAAGAAAAGCGTGGCGGTGAAAAGCAAGGCCAAAACCAAAAAGACGGCGAAGAAATGAAAAAAAAGCCTCTGATCGTCATTCCCGCGAAAGCAGAAATCTATAAGAAATTCTTTGGGTTTTTAGAGCAACGATTCGTTTGGGGTGATATGGATTCCCGCTTTCGTGGGAATGACGGATTAAGTGCCTTTTTTGTTCTTACAATCTTTTCTGCTTTTGTTCTAAGCGCCTGCGCGGGCACGCCAACGCCCACCAATGCGCCCGCGCCCGTGCTCACGATGTATGCGCCTGCGCCAAGCCCAACGGCCCACCCCCAACCCCTCCCAGCGGGAGGGGGGACACTTGCGCCCACGCCAACATCTCTCCCGATGGGAAGGGGAAATCCAACGCCCAGCCCCCAACCCCCAGCCCCTAGTCCTCAACCTCCAATCTCAACGCCCCAGCCAGCCATCGCCTTAAAACTCTTCGCCGGGCAGGTGGAAAATTTCAAAATGTTGGAGATGGCAATTGACTCCAACGTGAGCGCGGCAAACCCGTTTGACCCGGCGCAGGCTGATTTACGCGTGCGATTCACCTCGCCCAGCGGAAAGACCGCGCTCGTGCCCGCGTTTTGGTATCAAGACTTCACGCCGGATGTTGTGGCGCAAGGCGCACCCGGCTGGCGGGCAAGGTTCACCCCCACCGAGGCGGGCGAGTGGACGGCCCAGGCCGAGCTGGCCGCGCCGGCCATCAAAAGCCAGCCCGCCAAATTTAGCGTGACGCAAGCCGCCGCGCAGGGGTTTGTGCGGGTGAACAAAGCGAACCCACGCTATTTTGCGTTTGATAACGGCGATTTGTTTTTGCCCGCCGGGCCAAACATGGCGTGGTCAACCAACTCCGGCATCAAGGCCATTGAGGATTATGAGCGCTGGTTTGACGGTCTTTACCGGCGCGGCGGCAACGTGGCCCGCGTTTGGATGACCAGTGATTTGTTTGATCTTGAATGGAAAGACACCGGTTTGGGCAATTACGCCAAACGCTTGAACCGCGCGTTTATGCTGGACAAAGTTTTTCAGCTCGCTCAGGCGCGGGGCATCAAAATTATTTTGGTGTTGATCCCGCACGGGCAGTTCAGCACAACCAGCAACCCAGAATGGCAAAACAACCCATATAACGCCGCAAACGGCGGCATGTTAAACGCGCCGCAAGAGTTTGTGTCCAACGCGCAAGCCAGGGCGCTTTTTGTGCGGCGGGTGCGTTACATGGCCGCGCGGTGGGGTTACGCCACAAACTTGCTCGCGTGGGAGTGGTGGAACGAGGTTGATTTGACACCCATCACCGATGAGCAATTGCGCCCATGGCTGGCCGAGATGACCGCGCAAATAAAACAGTTTGACCCCAACGCGCATCTCATCACCACCAGCTACGCCCACCGGTTTAGCACCACCCAAATTTGGGCCATGCCAGAAATTTCTTTTGCGCAAGCGCACGATTACTCCGCGCTCGACCCATCATCGGTGTTCGCCGACGCGCTCAAGAGCATTGCCGCGATTGCGCCAAACAAGCCCGCGCTGGTCACGGAGCACGGGCTGGAGACCGAAGCCAGCGACGCGCTGGGCCGTCATCCGCATGATATTCATTTGCGAAACGGCATTTGGGCCGCGCCGTTTTTGGGTTACGCTGGCACAGCCATGTATTGGTGGTGGGACAACTATTTTCAGCCCAAAGACCAATGGAAAGCCTACGCCGGTTTTGTGACGTTTATGAAAGGTGAAAATTTGGCAGCGATGACGCCGGGAACCGCCAAAGCCACCGCCAAAGATGCGACCCTTGTCGCGCTCACGCTCTCATCAAAAGACCGGCTTTTGGCATGGGTGCGCAACACTCGGTATGATGGCGCGCTGGCGCTTCAAGCCTATGCGCAGGCCAAACAAAACGGGCAAGCCAACGATGCCTGGCGTTTTGATTTACCCGGCATTCAAGGCGCGGTTTTGCAAATTTCCGGTTTGGCCGATGGGGAGTACACCGCGCATTGGTTTAACACCGAGACCAACGCGGAGATTGGCGCGGCCCCCGTCTCCGTTCGCGGCGGCGCGGCCAGTATAGACATTCCGGGCTTCACGCCAGATATTGCGGTGAAGGTGACAAAGTAGGCCGAAGACGGAGGACGGAGGACGGAGGACGGTATTTTGACCTGCCAAGTATCCGTCTTCCGTCTCCCGTCTATCAGAGCTTTTCTTCTCGCGTCATCCTCTCCCGATAAATTTGCAAAAAGCGCGGCTCGTCCACGCCCATCAAACAATTCACCTTTGGCGTGGTGTAAAAGCGGCCGCCAGAGCGGTCGGCGATGGTCGCGCCAACCGCGGGGCCATCCACCGGAACACACAGGCTATATCGCTCAATCTTGAATAGCTCCGGGGCAATTAAATACATGATGGCGGTTGGGTCGTGGGTAAAGACCGTGCCATCTTTAAAGCCGTAACGCATCTCATGAAAACCCTGATAAAACCGGACCACTCGCACCACAAACTCGGCCAGCGGGTCGCCCGATGCGTTGAGCGCGGCAAAATAATCGTTGTTCATGCGCACGGCATGGGTCACATCCAGCCCGGCCATCGTCACTTCCCAGTTGGCGCTCAGCACAATGCTGGCGGCGTGCGGGTCGTTCCAAATATTGGCCTCGGCCAGCGGCGAGACATTTCCGCCCTCGCGCACCGCGCCACCCATCATCACCACGCGGGCGTGGTCGGCAATGCGCGGCTCAATTTTTAATGCCAGCGCGATGTTTGTGAGCGGCCCGATGGGCACAAGGGTGAGCGGCGCGCCTGGCTCGCCCGCATGATCCATCACCCGCTGAACGATGAATTGCGCGGCGCTCATGTCCACCGGTTTCATCATTGGATTGTTAATGGCTGTCCAGCCGATGCTGCCCATCGCGTCATCGCCATGCACCCATTCACCGGTGGGATGCGGTGGCTGAATGAGCGGTTTGCCCGCGCCCTTTGCCACGGGGATATCGCGGCGATGCGCCACATCCAGCAAATTAAGCGCGTTGCGGGTGGTGACTTCAACGTTGGAGTTGCCAAACACGGTCGTCACGCCAATCACGTCAAGTTCTGGGCAGCGCAAGGCAAAAAGCAATGCCATCGCGTCATCCACGCCGGGGTCGGTATCAAAAATAATTTTCATAAAAGTGCTGAATGTTAAGTCTTGTTGCCGCCCGTCACCCGTCAAGGCGCGGGCGTAAGGCGGGGCGCAGAGAGCGAGGGCAAATACATTTTGTTGTTCAACGCTTCGTAGGCATAGTTAAATGGCAACCGGCGATTGTTGGAGTAACCGCCAATCACGTAAAACTCGGTGGGGAATGAAACAACCGCAATATTGCGCCAATCGCCCGTGAAGGGCGTTTCAAATGGTGTCCAAACATTCTGCGCGGGGTCGTAGCGCTCGCTAAAACCCACAAAACCGCTCACACCGCCGCCCACCGCGTAAAGCGAGCCGCCAATTTGCGCCAGACCAAAAGACGCGCGGGGGATGGACATGGGTTTGCAGCTTTCCCACGCATTTTTTGCGGGCGTGTAGGCTTCGCAGGTAGATAGCTCCTGGCCGTTGGCGTAACCGCCCACCACAAAAACGCGATCTCCCAACGCGGCGGCCTGCGCAAGCGCGCGGGGCGCGGGTTCGGGCGCGCGAGTTTGCCACGTATTTGTGGCCGGGTTAAAGGTCAACGTGGCGGGGTTTGGCTCAGAGCCGCGCCCGCCAAAAATATAGATGATGGAATCCAGAGCCGCCGCCGCAAAACCCACCCGCGCGCCCGGCATGGGCGCAAGCGCAGACCACGCGCCGGTGGTTGTGTCTAGCATTTCAACCGCGGTAGATTGGGCGCCGCTGGCATCCGCACCGCCCATCACAAAAACTTTTTGGCCGATGGCAACCGCAACCGCCCCGGAGACAGGCGTGGGTTTGGGCGCTGCCCCAGCCCGCCACACATTGGCCGCGCGGCTAAAAATGCGCACATCGCCGGTGGGCAATTGATTTATCTCGCCGCCAATCAAATACACGTCGTCGCCAATGGCAGCGCTGGCGGCGCGGGCGCGAGGAGAATCTAGCGGGGCGCGCAAAAACCAGCGCGTGGTCTGGCCGGGCGGCAAAAGTTCATTCGTTGCGCTCAGCGCGGCGGGCTGATCTGGCAGATCTGTGTTGGCGCTGGTGATGGCGCGGCCAGTCGGCAACGTCGCCACAAAACTGGCCAGAAAGACCGCCACAAACGCCATCAACACCCATTTGCGCCAGGCGGGCAGCGCGGGCAACGGGTGCGGGTTTGGCGCAACGCGCGGCACAACGCGCGGTGTTTGGGGCGATGGGATTTGCGGCGCTTCGGCGGCTTGCGGCTCTTGCGCCATCTCGCGGATGGAGGCGCCATCTACCACCACCCAGCCGTTGCGCAAAGCCAGCACGGTTAGCTCATTGCGCGATTGCACCTCCAACTTGGTGAAGATGTTCCGCAAATGCACTTTGACCGTGTTTGGGCTTAAAAATAAAGCCGCCGCGATGTCTTTGTTGGCCGCCCCGCCCGCCGCGAGGCGCACCACTTCCAATTCGCGCTCTGTAAGCGGCTCACCTGATTCTGCCATTAATAATAGGAATTGTATCTGGGTGACTGATGGCGATTATTGGGTATTGGTTATTCAGGTAAGGATCATGAAAACTTATACCCAATGCTCAATACCCAACGTGTTGGTGTATCATCAACACACAACATCTGGGCCTATAGCTCAACGGTCAGAGCAGCGCTCTCATAAAGCGTTGGTTACAGGTTCGAATCCTGTTGGGCCCATGTTTTATTGAATTTGCCACATCCCCGCGCCAACGCGCTGGCCTAAACCAACTACGCGGTTTTTGTTCTCGGCAATGGCTTCTTGTATTCGAGCCAGCTCATTCTCGCTGTAATTTGCGCCTTCTTGCGGCTCTGGATGCCGGACAAACAAGTAATCGTAAAGAATCTGGCGCAAATTTTGCTCGCTCAAATCATAGGGGATGTAGCCAAGATGGTAATAGTGCGTGCCTTTGTCCAAAACTGGCGGCACAATATAGCCCGCTCTCATCAGATCGGTATTTATCACCAGGTCTAATTTATCTGGGCCAAACGGAAAACAAGCTTGGCGCAGTTGTTCGGCAGATGGATACGTTTTGTTTTTTGTGGCATAAAGCGCAACGCGGGCGCACATCTCATCCACAAACGTGCCGGGGCAAAAGCCATACAAAATCTTTCGCTGAGATCCCGGATTGGGAAACGCCTCAAATTTCTGATTGAGCGCCTGCAACGTTTCGCGCACGGCTTCCCCGCCATGCAGAACATCCCAGCCGCCATACAAATGCGCTTCGGCGTTCCAGTCTCGGTAAAACCGGGTGAAGGCCTCGCCGGCCAAAACAGCAGAGGTAGACTGGGCGGCGGTTCTGATGTAGTCCATACCACGCTCAAAATTGGGCGATTGAAGTATTGGGCACAGAATGTTTTTAACGCCGCACGAAAAAAGCAATCTAAACAACCCCACCAGTTGCGCCCCCATGGCCGAAAGGTAATCTCGCGCCTCGCTGGAATTATTTTTTTGCTTCAATTGACGGAGCAAAAAATGGCGTCGGCTGCCATCAGACGGCACCAACACCGTTATTTGCGCGCCGTCAACAACCCGCGCCAAATCCTGCCTGGACGCCGACATCCAGTCCTCAATAGAGGGAACTGGCACGGGTTTGGCCGAGCCTTGTCGCTCAATTTTCAACCAACTGCTCAATATTGATTCGTTCATAGTTGTATAAGTAATGCGCTAAGAACTTCTGCTTCTACGATGCGGTGAGGAAGAAAAAGTTGTTTGCCAATATTTTGTTGCGGGCGCGGGTCTGAATAGTGTTCATCCAGCCACCGTTTACCGCGCTGGATGGGTTCAATCACATCCAGAAATTCTCGCGCGTGGCAAAGCGCCAAGATGGCCAAGGCAGTTTCTTCGGCAGATGGGATCCAATCGCCCCAGCTTCCATCCGCATGTTGTTTATTCATCAACCATTGGGCGGCTGGCACCTGTTCGGCGCGAATGGCGCAGTCTGAATGTCTGCTAAACGCCATAATCGCGCAGTGAGCCGGATATATTCTGCTCAAATGCCATTTGTCGTAATAGCCGCCATCATCGGCGCGATGCTTTAATAAATAGCGAGAAGTTTTATCCACAATTCTGGCCGAATATTCATAGCCGCTATTCATGAGCGCAGCTTCCATCGCATGCGCGTTGGTGCTCACAGAAGAAGTTCGCTCATCAATCCAGGAGGTCATTGCTTCTTCGTTTTCAAATTTCAACAATTGCTTTGGCTCTCTGGGATGATCGTATAAACCCAGCACGGTCAAAGCTGCGCTGGTATCGTCGCCATCTGGGGCGATGGCAGAGTTCAGGCACCACGCGGCGCCTTCGGGCGCAAGGGCGTGTTCCAGGCGAGGCAGCAAAGGCTCCAACAAGGCTCTGTCTATTTGGCTGGAGATGGGATGAAGCATGAGCAAAACCCACGCAAGCTCAAGAATATCTATGGGATAGGCAACTGGGGCAAGACCGCCAAATTGAGAGGTGACATGGTTGAGCCATGCATTGGCCCGCTCATCTTCTCCAGTCGCAAGAATCCAACTCACAGTGGCAGACACAGAATTTCCAACATTGCCCTCCGGGCGGCGCAGAGATTTGAGAAGATCATGGTCAACAACCCCGGTCAAGGCCTCAATGGAATGAACCAGGGGCATGCCGCGAAGCAAATATTCCGGGCGAGCAGACCGCATCAATTTCTGGCGTTTCTGGGCGGCGATAACGCTTTGATCTTGCGCTTCGTAAAAGAAGCCGTGTTTTGCCAGCTCGGCCAGATAGCCCGGCAGCAAAAGCTCCAGCCCGGCGCTTTCGTGGTTTGCGGCCCGCCATGTTGAAAGTGTTTCAGAAAGAAAATCCAACCCCTGCCCCAACGCGCAAGAGACTTGCCTTTTTTGTTTATCTGGCAGAGAAAGAAAAGCGCAAACAACCGAGAGCGTTGGGATGATATTGTGAGGATAAGGCTGGCTCCAGCTTCCATCTGCATGTTGATTGTTCAACAACCATTCCAGAGCTTGGGGATACCTCAATTGTTGCGGGTCGTTTTTATCTCGCAAGCGCAAAAGCCATGCCGTGTCATATTCAGATGGGCTGAGCAGGCCGCCCCCATAGGTTGGGTGCATATCCTGAGCCGCGCCTTGCAATAGACCATACAACGCTTTCTGGTATTTCCCCATACTTTTTCTCCCCAATCGCCCGTCCTTTTTGCCTATATAGTTTAACAGATTGCCAATTTGTGGCAAGGGCGCATGTGAAAGCGTGAACTAAATCCGGGTTCGTTTTGTTATCCCACCATGGGCAGAATCAGCTTATAATCGCGCAGCAAGCATCTCGGACCTATTCATTACACACCTTCACTTGATAACGCCATCCACTACCGCCCCAACTGTATCCGCTCCAACTGTCAGTGATCAAATCTCCCGCGAGCGCTATGCCCTCATGCAGCGCGCTTTCGATGTCATTATTCTGGGGAGCCTTGCCGCAATTGCGTTGGAATTGGTCACATATCGTCATGCTGCGCTCATCGCGCTGCTGGCATTATGTGTGGCGTTCATGCTTGCGCTCAAAAAAATAAGCAGCCGCCACTATTCCTCGTCTTTTTTCATTTCGCTAATTGTTATCAGTCTGGTCGCATTTCTATATTCAGTTCTTCGCCCAGATGCGTGGTACATTGGCGTTCTCGGCCCCATCCTGTCTTTTGCCGTCATTATGTTTGCCGCGCCCCCGCGATTCATCGGCAAACTGAGTGCGCTGGTGTATGTTTATGTGCTGGGCGCGCTTATCGCAAGCGTTGTGCAAGAGCAAAATGTCGTTGAACCCTGGCGCGTGTTTTTTAGATTTGTCGCGGCCGGGTCAATCAGTTTGGCTCTCATATTTTTGCTGCGCCAATATCAAATTTGGATCACACGCCTGCTGGCACAAACCGAGGAAAGCAACCGCGAGCTAAAAACAGCCCGCGATTCGCTGGAAGAACAGGTTCAAATCCGCACCCACCAGCTGGAAGAACAAAATATCCGTCTTGATCTGGCGCACCAGGAAGCCCTGCGCCTTTCGCAAATCAAAAGCGATTTTCTGGCCACCATGAGCCATGAAATTCGCACACCCATGAACGGCATTTTGGGAATGAGCGAACTTCTGCTCACATCCGGGCTAAATGACTACCAGATTGAGCTGGCAACGGTTGTCTTCGAATCTGGGCAGGGCCTGCTCGTTTTGCTAAATGACATTCTGGACTTTTCCAGAATAGAAGCGGGGCAATTTCGCGTTGACCTGAAGCCGTTCGATTTGAAATCGTGCGTGGAGGACGTATCACGGCTGATGTCGGCGCGCGCCAAGGAAAATGGCATCAACATCAACGTTAAATACGCGTTTGAGGATCAGGATCAGCCCGAGTCGAGCTTGATGGTCGTTGGCGATGCCGCGCGAGTTCGGCAAGTGCTCTTCAACCTGGTGGGCAACGCCGTAAAATTCACCAAGAGCGGATCAGTAAAAATCAACGTCTTGCAAGAAAATGGCAAAGTGTATTGCGAAGTTCAAGACACCGGCCCCGGCGTGCCCGAAAAATTTCGCGCATCGCTCTTTTTGCCATTTATGCAGGCCGAGCCGCCCAACGTGCGGCAAGAAGGCGGCACAGGTCTGGGGCTGGCCATTAGCAAGCGGTTGATGGGGCTGATGAACGGCGACATCGGTTATCGCCCAGCAGAAGAACAGGGATCGGTATTCTGGTTCTCGCTCCCCCAGGTCTAAGCTTCAAACGCGCAAGGTCGCTCACCACTTTGGCTGATGGTCAAGCTCCTCGCGCAGGCGGCAATACGAGTCATACCGCTCCGGGCTGATCTCGCCTTGCTTCACCGCGGCAATCACCGCGCAATCTGTTTCATGCGTGTGCGTGCAATCATTAAACGCGCAATGCCGCACCAGCGGCGCAAACTCGCGGTAATAGCCGTCCAATTCTTCCGCATGAACATCCCACACCGCATACGAGCGCAACCCCGGCGTGTCAGCGATCCAGCTATTCTCATCCAGCCGCACCAGTTCTGGCACAACCGTGGTGTGTTTGCCCTTCTTCCACGCCGCGCTCACCTTGCCCACATCCAGCGCCAGCCCAGGTTTTAGCGCGTTCAGCAAACTACTTTTGCCCACGCCGCTTTTGCCGGTCAGCACACTCAGTTTTCCGCGCAACGCCTCGCGCAATTCGGCAATGCCATTCGTCTGGTGTGATGGCCCATCCACCGCGGTAAATATCACCGGATAGCCCACGCGCGTGTAATCCGCAAAAATCTTCCGCGCGGCATCCTCGCCCACCAGGTCAACTTTGCTCGCCACAATCAACACGGGCAGCTTTTGCGCCTCTGCTCCCACCAAATACCGGTCCAACATGCGCGAATGAAAATCGGGCTGTGCGCAGGCAAACACAAACACCACGATGTCCACATTCGCCACAATCACCTGGCGAATCTCCAGCTTTTCCTTTTGGCTTACAACCGGGTCCATGCGAGAAAGCGAACTCTTGCGCGGCTCCACGCGCGTGATGCGCCCATGCGCAAACCCCTCACTCTTGATCTCCTCCGCCTCAACCCAATCCCCCACCGCCACCGCGTCCTCCTCAAACTTGCCTTTTTTGAGGCGGCCCGCCGCCTGACAAATAATCGTCCGTCCGTCTTCGGTATGCAGCGTAAAAAAGCCGCTGTGCGCTTTTATAACTAATCCGCGCATATTTCAAAAGTGCAAAATGCGTCATGCAAAATGCAAAAACCCGTCATTTTTGTTGTCCCCATCCTCTTCTTCATTTCGTCCCTCCAAAATAAGCCTCAATCATTTGTCTGGCCAGCGGCGCGGCAAACTCCGAGCCTTCGCCGATGTTCTCCAACATCACGCTCACGGCAATTTGCGGGTCATCTGCGGGCACAAACGCGGTGAACCACGCAAACGGTTTGGCCGATGCGCCCGCCGCCTGCGCCGTGCCCGTTTTACCCGCCACAATTATTTTTTGCGCCGTTCGCGCCTGCGCCGCCGTGAGAGATTTTTGCGGCACAGCCTTTCCATCCACCCAAAAATAATTAAACGAGGCAAACACATCTTGCGCGGTGCCCAGCGCGGCGTTGGTGGTCACGCCAACCATGCCATTTTTGATGGCTTTCAGGCTGGCCACGCTCGCGGGCAAATGACCGGCCACCTGCGGCGCAAGGGTTTGCACAACCGCGCCATTTTCTGGGGCAACACTTGCCACAAGCCGCGGCTGAATAAGCGTCCCGCCATTGGCAATTGCGGCGGTCATCTGCGCAAGCTGCAAAGGTGTGACCAGCAAAAAGCCCTGTCCAATGCTCATGTTCACCGTGTCACCGGGGGTCCATGGCTCGCCCACTTCAAAATTCTTCCATTGCGGGTCTGGCACCACCCCAGCAGATTCTGCGGCCAGCTCAATGCCGGTCTTCTCGCCAAAACCAAACTGGCGGGCATACGCGGGGAGCAGATCCGAGCTTTTTTGGTCAAGCCGTTTGCCCACTTCGTAAAAAACAATATTGCAAGAGGCCGTGAGGCCGCCCGTGAGTGTGATGCGCCCGTGCCCGCTTCTCAGCCAGCAAAACTTGCGGTAGGCGCTGCCCAAGCCATCCCAATAACCGGGGTCATAAAACACATCGCCGGGTGCGGTCACATCCTCGCCCAACCCGGCGGCCATCGTAACCATTTTGAAGGCCGACCCCGCCGGATACGCGCCCTGCGCCGCACGGTTAAACAAAGGCCGCGCCGCGTTATTAAGCAAACCAACCCGTTGCGTGCTAGAGAGTGGGTTGGAGAAAACAGAAATGTCAAACGCGGGGTAGCTCGCCATCGCCAGAACCGCGCCCGTGCGAACATCCATCACCACCGCCGCGCCGGGATTTTTGGCCTGCCCCAAAATGCGCTGGGTTTCTGTTTGCATGGCCGGGCTGATGGTGAGCGTGACGTTCATGGGCGGCGAAAACGGGCGTTGCGCCAACGTGAGCGCCTTTCCCTCGCGCGTAAAAAGTTGCAGGGTCAGCCCCGGCTTGCCCATCAACGCGGTGTTCATGCTGGCTTCCACGCCGCTCAAGCCGATGGGTTCATCGCCGGCAAACCCTTGCGCCCGGTAGTCATCTGCCGCGCTGGCCGGCATTGCGCCAACATACCCAGTGACATGCGGCGCAAGCGAGGGTTGCGGGTAGGCCCGCCCCGCCCGCGAGCGCACAATCGTCGCCTCGTATTTGTCAAAAATCGCGCTGTTCGCGTCCACCGTCGCCTCGCTCACATCCGCAATCGGGATAAACCAATCCGCAGGCTGGCCTTTGTATTTGGATTGAATCTCATTTGCGCCCAGCTTTAGCACACGGCTCAGGTCGGCCAGCATCTCGCGCTCCACTTGGGCGTCTTTCACCAAACCAGGCTGAATGCCCAGCGTAAAGATGGGTTTGATGCCTGCCAGCGTGCTGCCATCTGCCGCAAGCACCAGCCCGCGCGGGGGCACCTCGCGGCTCATCCCCAGCGAGCCACCCGCCAAACCTTGCGCAATCGCGTCGCGCGTCCACATGATTTGCCAAAAGCCGCCCGCAAAGGTCATGGGCAGCGTGGCCGTGACGGCAAACGCGCCAAACACATCGCTTTGCCAATCGCCGCGAAGTTGCAGCGCGGCCTGAGGGCCATCTTGCAGCAAACCCTGCGGCACAAACACCATTTTGCTGGTCTGGGCAATGGCTTTTACGTCGTCATACTTTTGCTGCAACCCTTTCGCGTCCAGCACGGCGGCGCGGGCGTTTGCATCCAAAAGCTCAAACGCGGTGGCAAAATCGTTCTGGTTGATGGCGCTCACGAACTGCTGACCCGCCCCCGCCGCAGATGGGGCCGCAAATGTTGCGGTTGCCCGCGCGGGCGCAGGCCCCGGCGCAGGGGTTGGCGTGGCGCAGGCCGCAAGCGACATCGCCAAAACCAATGCAAATAATTTTTTGGAACGCACACCGTAATTGTATGCCGGGTTAAAGCAAAAACCCGGTTACACTTTGGTCATGTCCAAAAACCCACCCAAAAGTCCTATTGAGCGCAAATTAGACATCGCGGCCCAGCGCGAGGCCAGCATGTCGTGGCAGGTGTTTCGCATCATGTCGGAGTTTGTGGAGGGGTTGGACTTTCTCTCGAAGGTCGAGAAACCCATCACCATTTTTGGCTCTGCGCGGGCCAAGCCCGGCGAAAAGTATTATGAGCTGGCGCGAGCCACGGCCAGTGCGCTGGCGCAGGCGGGCTACGCGGTCATCACCGGCGGCGGGCCTGGCATCATGGAGGCCGGGAACAAAGGCGCAAGCGAGGCGGGCGGCAATTCCATCGGCCTGAATATTGAGCTGCCATATGAACAGGGCACAAACGCTTTTGTAAAACGCGGCATCAGCTTTAGGTATTTTTTTAGCCGCAAATTTATGCTGGATTATTCTGCGCTGGCGTATGTGTATTTGCCGGGCGGGTTTGGCACGCTGGATGAGTTGTTCACCGTTCTCACGCTGGTGCAAACCAAAAAGACCGATGTGGATGTGCCGATTGTTTTGATGGGCGTGGAATTTTGGCAGCCGCTGGTTGCGTGGATTCAATCATCGCTGGTGGAGCGCGGGCTGGTGAGCGCCGCCGACCCGCAATTGCTGCACCTGACCGACGACCCCGCGGAAGTGTTGCGGTTGGTAAAGCAGGCGGGTGAACGCGAGTTCGGCGAAGACTAACAGCGCCTTAATCAATTGCTTCTTTTGCCTGCACAGGCAGCCGAATGACGCCGTTGACCAGCGCGATGCCGATGAGCACCAGCACCGCACCCAGCGCCAGGTTGGGCGTGATCACCTCGCCAAGCAGCGCGCCCGCGACCAGCCCGATGATGGGGATGGAGTAGGCGATCATCCCGGCGCGGGTGGCGCCCCAGTCTTTGAGCAGGTCAAACCAGAGAATGTTCGCCACGCCCGAAGCCAGCAGCCCCAGCCAAAGCAGGCCAGCCCAGCCTTCAATGTGTGTGGGCACAGTCACACGCTCCACCGCAAAGGTGATCGGCCACATAATCAGATCGGCGAAGAACACAAGCGCCAGCGCCTGCACGCGGCCATCCATCCGAGACAACATGCGATGTGTGATGAGCATGGCGATGGCGTTGCCAAGCGCGCTGCCCACCATGATGAGCTGGCCGAGGGCATCGTTGTTGCCCACTTTGGTGAACACATCCAGCCCAATGATGACAAGCATTCCGAAAAAGCCCAGCAGCGTGCCAATCCATTTTTGGGCGCTAATTTTTTCTTCGCGGGTGAAGAGCATGAGGATGACCACAAAAAGCGGGGTGGTGGCGCCCAGCGCAGAGCCAAGGCCGCTATCTATGCGCGTGCCCGCAATTGCGCCCAGCAAAACCGGCAAAACAGAGTAAACAATGCTCACCCCCAAAAGTTCCAGCCACGCGCGGCGCGTGGTTGGCAGCGCAAGCCCCTTCAGCCGAACCACCGCAAACAACAAAAAGAAAGCAAAGAAAAAGCGAAAGGCCACGGTGGTGAATGGGCCAACCTCGCGCAAAGCAAGTTTTTGCCAAAACAAAGTTGTGCCCCAAATGATGGAGAGGATGAGAAAAATAGACCAGTTTTTCAAGTTCGCAGACATGGTTGCAAAGTTTCTCATACACTTAGGATTCGGAGCTTAGCGCTCAACGCTTCGTGAACATTCGTTCTATAATTAACCCATGCCACCGCTAAAAGTTCACTCGCCGTTCAGGCCGATGGGTGATCAGCCCACCGCGATTGCAGAGTTGGTCGCCAGTTTGGAAAAGGGCAACCGCTACTCCACCTTGCTGGGCGCAACTGGCACCGGCAAAACATTCACAATCGCCAAGGTGATTGAGGAGTTGCAGCGCCCCACCCTGATCATGGCGCATAACAAAACGCTGGCCGCGCAGTTGTATAGCGAGTTCAAAGAATTTTTTCCAGACAACGCGGTGGAATATTTTGTAAGTTATTACGATTACTACCAGCCCGAAGCCTACGTGCCGCGCTTTGACCTTTACATTGAGAAGGACTCCAGCATTAACGATGAGCTGGATCGCTTGCGGCTGGCGGCCACCAGCTCGTTGATGAGCCGGCAAGATGTGATTATCGTGGCATCAGTTTCGTGCATATACGGCGTGGGCAACCCCGAAGATTACGGCAAGTTCGTGGTGAAGCTGAGCAAGGGCGAGACGCGCCGCCGCGAGGTGGTTTTGCGGATGCTGGTAGCCATCCAATATGAGCGCAATGACCAAAATTTAACGCGCGGCAAGTTCCGCGCGCGCGGCGACACGCTGGAAGTGATCCCCGCGTATACCGACACGGCCTTCCGCATTGAGTTTTTTGGCGATGAGATTGAGCGCATCACCGAGGTGGACACCCTGACCGGCGAATATTTGCAGGAGCTTGAGGAATGCGAAATTTATCCGGCCAAACACTTTGTCACCCCGCAAGAAAAATTGCAGGCGGCCATCAAAAATATTGAGATTGAGCTGGAAGAACGAATTGCGTTTTTCAAGAGCGAGGATAAATTGCTGGAGGCGCAGCGCATTGAGCAGCGCGTGCGCTACGACCTGGAGATGCTGCGCGAGGTGGGTATCACATCGGGCATTGAAAATTATTCACGTTTGTTGGATGGCCGCCCGGCTGGCACGCCGCCCTTTACCCTGCTGGATTACTTTCCGGACAACTTTTTAACCGTGATTGACGAAAGCCACATGACACTTCCGCAAATTCGTGGGATGTATAACGGCGACCAGGCGCGCAAAAAAATGCTGGTGGATTATGGCTTCCGCCTGCCCAGCGCCATGGACAACCGCCCGCTTAAATTTGAGGAGTTTGACCGCCGCGTGAGCCAAATGGTATTTGTGAGCGCCACGCCCGCGCCCTACGAGTATTCGGTCAGCCAGGCGGTGGCCGAACAGGTGATTCGGCCAACCGGCATTGTTGACCCGCAAATTGAGGTGAAGCCCGTGCGCGGACAGGTAGACGACTTGATCGCGCAGATCCGCGAGCGCACGGCGCGGGGCGAGCGCGTGCTGGTGACCACCCTGACCAAGCGCATGGCCGAGGATTTGAGCAGCTACTTGCAAGAGATTGGCATCAAGGTGCAGTATTTGCACAGCGAAGTGCAAACGGTGGAGCGCATTGAAATTTTGCGCGACCTGCGGCTGGGCGAGTATGACGTGGTGGTCGGCATCAACCTTTTGCGCGAGGGTCTTGACCTGCCCGAAGTTTCGCTGGTGGCAATTTTGGACGCGGACAAGGAGGGCTTTTTGCGCAGCGAGACCTCGCTGATTCAGACGGTGGGCCGCGCGGCGCGGCACGTGCAGGGCAAGGTCATCATGTATGCCGACAACATGACCGAATCTATGCGCCGCGCGATTGATGAGACCAACCGCCGCCGCGCCAAGCAAGAAGCCTACAACATAGAGCACAACATTGAGCCGGTTTCCATCTACAAAAAAGTGCACGACCTGACCGAGCGCGTGCGGGTGGAGGAAGACAATGTGGAGTATGGCTCACAGAAAGACGATGGACGGCGGACGATGGACGATAAAAAATCGTCTAACGTCCATCGTCTATCGTCTCTTCCAAAAGATGAAATTGAGCGCCTGATTGTTGATCTTGAGAAAGAGATGAAGCAGGCGGCCAAAGATTTGGAGTTTGAAAAAGCCGCCATGCTGCGCGACCGGGTGATGGAGCTGCGAAATCAATACATGGGCGTGGATGACAAAACGCCGGAATGGGAACGCGCCCGCAAACTGGCCCGGCTGGGCGTGAGCGAGGACGAGGGCGACGCGCCCGCCGCGAAACCCATCGCCTACAACATTGGCAAAAAGCCCGCCAAAGCCAAACCCGGCCCTGCGCGGGAGAGAAAAAGGAAATGACCGAAGACGGGAGACGGAGGACGGAAATCAACCGTCTTCCGTCTCCCGTCCTCCGTCTTACAAAATATGAATCCACAAACCATCATCCGCCAGCTTGAGGTGAACGCGCAGGTGTTTGCCGCGCTGTTTAACGGCATTGAGGACGAACAGGCGCGCTGGAAACCATCGCCAGAGGAGTGGTCTGTGCTGGAAGTGGCGGGCCATTTGTTTGATGAGGAGCGCGAGGATTTTCGGCAGCGTGTTGACTTTATTTTGCACCGGCCCGCGGATGCCTGGCCGCCCATCCACCCCGGCACGTGGGTGACCGAACGCGCCTACAACACGCGCGATTTTGGCAAAAGCGTGATGGACTTTCTGAGCGAGCGCACCCAATCGCTGCGCTGGCTGGATGCGCTGGCCGCGCCGAACTGGGCGCAATCGCACACGCGCGAAGGCATGACGATGACCGCGCTGGATATGCTGGCCGCGTGGCTGGCGCATGACTATTTGCATTTGCGCCAGGTGAACGAGCTGAAATGGAAATGGCTGGCGCGGACATCGGGTGAAATGCCATTGGAGTATGCGGGAGGATGGGAATAGACTGAGGACAGGAGACGGGAGACGGAAGACTATCTGCGGTTCTCCGTCTTCGCTCTTCCGTCTTAATTTTGTGGTATTAGTTAGTTCGTAAAATTTTAGGACACGACTCCTTGATGATGCCGCAAACAGCGTCATCGGGGAGTTTTTTTGTAAAAGGAGAAATAATCATGACAGCCGAATGCCCAGAATGCGCAGGCGATGTGAAGTTCAAGGAAGCGCCCATGCTGCACGAGTTGGTGCGCTGCGGCGAGTGCGGCGCGGAGTTGGAAGTCGTCGCCCTCGACCCAATCAAGCTCGACCTCGCGCCAACCGAGGAAGAGGATTGGGGAGAATAATTTGACAAGGATGAAAGGGATGACGCATCACTCAAGTCATCCCGTTCATCCCGTTCATCCATGTCATTGCAAAATATGAAGATCGCAATAATTTGCTCGCTTGTGCGGCCAGAAGAAAAACAACTAATTGAGGCGTTTGCGCGATACAACGTGCCAACCGAAGTGCACGATGATCGCTCGCTGATTTTTGATCTGGACAACCTGAGCTTTTGGAAGCAATACGATGTGGTTGTGGAGCGCTGCGTCTCGCAAAGCCGGGCGCAATACGTGCAACGCATCATGAAGTTGGCCGGTGTCCGCACGGTCAACACGAACGAGGTGATCGAAAATTGCGGCGACAAATTCATCACCACCCAACTGCTTTTGCAAAACGGCGTGCCCACCACAAAAGTGCTGATGGCTTTCACGCCAGAGAGCGCGATGCAGGCCATTGAACAGATGGGATATCCGTGTGTGCTCAAGCCGGTGGTAGGCTCGTGGGGGCGCGGGGTTGTGCGCGTAAACGACCGCGATGCCGCCGAGGCCGTTGTGAACCTGCGTGATGAGTTGGGCGGGTATCAGCAGCACGTGTATTACGTTCAAGAATTGGTGAAGAAACCGGGGCGCGACATCCGCTCGTTTGTGATTGGCGATGAATGCGTGGCCGCGATTTATCGCACTTCCCAGCACTGGATCACGAACACACATTTGGGCGGCAAGGCCAGCAATTGCCCGGTCACGCCAGAGCTTGCCAAAATCTCAATTGGCGCGGCCAAGGCCGTTGGCGGTGGCATCGTGGCGGTAGATTTGTTCGAGGACCCTGAGCGCGGCCTGCTGGTCAACGAGGTCAATCACACGATGGAGTTCCGCAATTCCGTTCCCGCCACCGGCGTAGATATCCCGGGCAAGATGGTGGAGTGGATTGTGGCGCAGAAATAAGACGAAGACGGAGGACGGAGGACGAAAGACGGAAATCCAAGCCGTCCTCCGCCTCCCGTCTTCCGTCTCTTACAC
>Ga0073900_10000694_pt1 | contig 20771 bp, 38 predicted proteins | sample KloWWTmetKNB5Kit_FD_66666 | JGI IMG/M metagenome (GOLD analysis project Ga0073900, IMG submission 66666) | Active sludge microbial communities from Klosterneuburg, Austria, studying microevolution and ecology of nitrifiers - Klosterneuburg... | ecosystem: Engineered > WWTP > Aerobic digester >...
AATTTCGGGATGAATGCCGAAATGCAGCGAGGTTTTGAGCGTATGGCAGTCTCTTTTGAGTCCCGTTTCATGTCCATGCAAGCGGCTTTCGAGCGTAAACAGTTTGATGTTTACATTGAAGCGAATACCATTCATGAAAGCTACACCAAAGCGGCCAAGGACCTAAGCAAAAGGGGCAGACGGTAGTTGCCCCCGATTTCATTAGTCAAACAATCCGATTTGTTCACGCCTTAGAACAATTATAACCCATTGCGTTTCAGGTGCTGTTAAAGATTCCAGCGTTTCAAAAGCAGCGTCCGGTTTAGTCAATCCGGTATCTAACATCGCTACGAGTCTGAAAAATTGATTCGCTTTCGAGCTATCGTTTTCAAGGACTTCAATAACATCCGCTGGAAATAGCGGCTTGTTATTCAGTAGGACGTTAACCCGTTCCCCGCGTTTCAGGTGTCCGTATTCAGATTTCCTGCGGATTGTTGTGAATACGGACGGCCCTGAAAGCTTCTGATTCCAGTCCTTAGTAAAGTGTATGGCTTTCATTAGTGTAATATGAAGTATTTCCGCAATGTTGCAAGCGTTGTTTGAATGGTTCCATTTGAATCAATCTGTAATACGAATTCAGGATGTTCATTTACAATCGCACTTGACTGAACATCCATTATATGGGAAGTCGCGCAATTGATAGCATTAATCATGCCTATTAATTGCATTGGCTTTATTACGCCGTCCATCGCTGCAAGCAAGATGATTTGACGAAGTTCCGTAAACGAAACGTCGATCTTTGATAGGTAGCTAAATGCGTGTTCGTTATTGTTGGCAGCGAGTTGCATTAACGACTTGATTGATTGTGTTTTGCCGTCAATTTCAGCGATACGGTCGGCAATTCTTTCTTGTTTTGGACTCATTATTTTAGGTCATTAAGGGTGCAAAATCTATTGAAGCGACTGATTGAATCCATTTAGAAACAGATTCCAGCGACTTGTTTTTGCCGATTTCGTTGCAATTATCAAAGCCAAACATAGGGCTTTCGAGGGCTATTTTAGTGCCAATATGCGTACCGGCAGATTCAATATCAATATCTAATTTCACGCCTATTCGGCCTAAATTGCTATCCTGATTGATTCTAAATAGGTAGCTGATTCCTTTGCGTTTCGCTTGCGCGGATTCAAACCAGTCAGAAATGGCTATTGAATACCCGTCCTTAAAGACTTCCTGCATCTTTTCTTTGAGGGCCTTGAATATCAAGTCGCGAGATTCGCGTTCAAATATATTGTTTTCGGCCCGCGTTTCCGCTGCTATCCGGCTTGCATAATCCTTAGCTTTGAGATACAAGATAGTTATTTCGTCTTTACTCATTACGCTCAAAGGGAACTCTTTCATCTTGTTATAATCAATCGGCCATTCCCGAAAGTCAACATTCCCTAAATCTCGTACCATTAGCTTACAGTAGGTTTGAAGCCCTGAAATATCCGTAAGCTTTACCCAAAGTTCATGCCCCCTGAAATTCAGGTCGTATACCGATTCTGAAAAGCAATCTAATTGAAGCCCATTGGAACCCAAAGCGGCAACGGGAAGGTAGTTGATTGAACCGGTCGAAGCCGTATCAATCAAGTTGGTATCAACCGATTCAACGTTACCCTTAGAGTCTATATAAGCCCTTACAATCGACATTGCCTTATTTGTTAGTAGTAAGTCAGCCTTACCCCAAACATTCCATTTAGCAGCTTCAAAACGGCCCGTATCGTAGCTAAACTTAGAACCCGTGCGAAGTTTGCCGTAAGCTATGGTTTCGGAGCATAGGTACGTTTTCTGATTGATTTCAAATTGAACGTATTCGACATAGATGAACGGTTCGCTCGTGTTCGATTCGTTCACGTGTGCGATAAGGAATCCGTACTGCGTTTCGGCAACATCGTAGATTCCGAAATTGCCGATTTCGGACTTAAATAGGTAGTCCGTGTTGGCAGTGGTTAGGTCTTTGGTTTCCATGGCTTAGGATTAAAGAAAAGCCCCTTTCGGGGCCTTTGGGAGAGATTAGGCGTAAACAGGGGCAGCGAATAGGTGGCTAAATTCAGACGTATCGAGGGCATCGAACATGGCGTTTGAAAGCATTGAACGGTATTCCTCAAAGTCGAATGAATGGTCAGAGTCAAGGAATCCATCTTGCGCGTTTTGACCGTAACGGCTTTCAAAGCTTTCAGCAAAGGCTTTCAGGATTGAAACAGAAACTTCGCACATGTTGCCGTTTTTGTACGCAGCTAATTCTTTGCGACTTGCAAACGGTGAACTCTTTGCGCTAAATGCCAATTTAACAACCATGCCGCTTTCAGGCGTTGCGTTCATGAAGGCGATTAGCGTTTGATTTGCACCTGATTTAACGAGGTTTTCCATACTAAAACAGCCGTTTCCGACCGTGATTTCAAAATGAAAATCCATGCCGTTATCGTTATCGGCAGTTACTTGAATCGCAAATGTTTCACGGTTGCAAGTCGCTTGGAAAGAATCTGTGGTTGTTTTCGCTGTGGCAGTGAACATGATTTCTTTTGGTTTTTGGTGGCCCGCAGGCGTTTCTAAATGATTATGATACAAAGATACGACACGTTTTAACACGTGTCAATAGCAAATCGAAAATAAATCAAATTATTTTTAGTCAACTATCTGAAATGCCTGAAAACGAGGGCTTACAAGTTAGCGGATTCATGAAAATAAATTTGGACGGACTTCGTAGCTTTGTCTAAATACTAACTAAATGTATCTAAAATGATTGAATCATTAGCCAAATCGGCAACGGCCCGCTTTGAGCAAGCGAACGTTTCGGGTGGAATTGACGAAAATGTATGCAGAATCAAGCACGCAGATGTGTCAGCGGGTTGGAATCAGTACTATTTATTGACTTCGGATAGGCATTGGGATAATCCAAAGTCCGACCTGAATCTTCAAAAGAAGCATTTGGAATGGGCTAAAGAGGTAGGGGCAGGTGTGATTGATATAGGCGACTTCTTTTGCGTGATGCAGGGTAAATATGACCCTCGTAGGGATAGGGAATCGGTACGGCCTGAACATAACGTTAACGACTACTTAGATGCTGTTATAACAACTGCAATTGACTGGTTTGAACCCTATGCAGATAGGTTTGTTTTGGTAGGTCAGGGTAATCACGAAACGAACTTCATAAAGCGACATGATACCGACTTGAATAAGCGATTCGTAGACGGATTGAACATCAAGTCAGGCGCGAACGTTCGTAAAGGTCAATACGGCGGATTTGTGCGATTCAGTTTTGAACGAGCGAACAACGGCGGCAGGAATCAAAGCGTTGACTTGTACTATCATCACGGCTTTGGAGGTGGCGGCCCTGTTACTAAGGGCGTAATTCAGTCGAACCGGCGAGCGGCTATGGTAGACGCTGATATTATCATTTCAGGGCACATTCATGAAAGTTGGGCATTAACCAACATGCGTTTTGGCCTAAATCATAACGGGGATAGGGTACGTCAAAACGAACAACTGCATATCTGTTTACGCACCTATAAAGAGGAATTCGGTAACGGTGGGCATGGTTGGCACGTGGAATGTGGACGGCCACCTAAGCCCGTAGGAGCGTGGATATTGCGCTTTTATCTGGACGGCCCGTCTAATCAAATCGCCTACGAAGCGATTCCGTTCAAATGAAAACTCGTACTATTGGCACGGGTTGACAAAGAAAAGGGCCGATTTGACGGCCCGTTTTGATTAGAATTTCAGGTTCAAAGCCTCGGCGACTTCTTTGCGATTTTCCATATAAGTGGATTCATGCACATCTGGATAACGGACTTTCAGGAAGTGTGCGAATTGGTGAATATAGCCCGTACATCCACGTAGAGATTCTTTCACGTACTCTTTGTAGTAAGGAGCGAAAACGGCGTACATTGACTGTTTTGAGTCGCTGAATTTACCCTGAATTTCAGATACGAGATTAAGAATGGCATTTGCGGACGTGCCATTCGCTGCAAAGAAGTCTAAGCAGTAAACGTAAAGGTCTTCAGGCGAATTGAATCGGTTCCCGTATGGATTAGTGTCCATGTTACGAACCTGAAGCATAAGTTCATCTGCAAGTCCCTGCAATTCGGGAAGTCTTTTGCAGACGCGCGTAATGAGCGTCTTTGCGGTCGAATAGTCGGCCTTGACTCTTTTGGCCCGATTGACGCGGATAATTCTTTCGTCAATGAGGGCGGCAGCGAATTCAGCTGCGTTTGTGATTTGGGAAGCGTTCATAATTTCTTTCGGTTTTGGCTTAAATGATAGTACAAAGATAGAACACTTTATAACAACGTGCAAGCGTTTGGAAAGAAATTTTCAAAGTTTTTTCATCTTTTTTCTGAATGTGCTGAAAACCAACGCTTTCGGGTCGAAAGTTTTTACTTCGCTCCACAAAAAAACCATGCCCGCGAAGGCATGGTTCATCATTTAACCGCTAAACCAAAAGCAGTTTCTTTAGCTATTCAGCGGCGCGAACGCGTCTGCAATAGCTGTTTCAATAATATCTGTAAAATCCATTTCAGCGGTATCGGTTTCGGTACGGATAACTTCGCTGAAACGTAACCAGTCGTTTGAAGCCTCAAAGTTAGGGTATAGGAAGCTATCTAAGACGGTTTTAGTTGAATATAGGGTAGTAAGGTTGCCGATATACAGTGCATCGCTCGTAGCCCTATTGTAAGCCGTTACATCGCGTTCCTGAAACGCCGCTTCTAATTCGCTTTCGGTGTAATAGGATGTTGCTATGCCGTTTTCGATAACGTAGGGACAAATCCAACCTTCGTTTGTTTTGGCAATTTGAATGCCGTCAATTTCAATCTCGTAGCCCATGAAATCGAAAGATTCGGGTTTGATTGTGTGTAATTCCAGAATTTCAAGTGGGTTTTCCATTGGTTTTGGAGTAAATGATAGGTCAAAGATGGTTGATAATTAGTTGCTGTTTATTTTGAATCGGCATTCATTTCAGCCATTTTGCGCTCGTAATCTTCCCGCAATTCGGGCTTCCAGATGTGTGTCTTGTACCATTCGGCAACTTCCCATTGCAGCGGGCCAATGAGCCTATCGTGAGTTACGTCCTCGAAGTAAGTCATTTCATCGTAAGATGTGTCGAACTGTTCACGCTCGTGTAAATCAACGCTGTAAGCATTTGGATTGCCGTTCTCTTTGACATCGTTAGCGATTTCGTAATCGATGTAAATCAAGTCGCGGCCATCGCGGCCCTCTTTGAACGTTACGCGAATCGTGGTAATTGTTTCGGGGAGATTTTCAGTGTAAAGCATGGTTTCAGTGATTAAATGAGTTAAAGGTATCAAATTTGGGCCAAAATGGCTTCGGCCCATGCTTTCTTAGCAGTCAATTTTTCGATTCTTTCAGCAACCGCGAAGTTGCCCGTATTTGGCGCGAAGTCTTCAAACTTGCAAAACCCACACTTGAATTCGCCGTCGTTTTCGTAAAAGCCGTCAAGTCCCCAATTACAAGTTTTGATACAACCTAACCAGTGATTTGATTCCCGTACAACACCTTCCGATGTGTACCAGTAGGCCGAATTTGAATCACTTTGGAAGTCAGGAGCGCGGTTAGGTCGTTCACATGAAACGAAGTTGGCGTATGTGCCTTTATGGAAATTAGTAGCGTTCTTAGGCCCGCAATACAGGTCATAGTCGGCTAAAATCTCTTCGCACAAAGCAACTAATTCGAACACCTGAAAGTACGTACCGTTCATGTGTTTGAATTTGACCGTCCATGCCGTTTCGCCATCGGTAACCTTGATTTGAGTCTTTTGAGTTGCGACAACTTCTAAGACTTGAATTTTAGTTGATTTTGGAGTGGCTTTCAGGATTTGAGTCATGATTTCTTTTGGTTTAGGAGGGCCGTGCCCTTATTGGCTTAAACAATAGTACAAAGGTAGAACACTTTATAACAAGATGCAAGCGTTTTGCTAATTATTTTCAAAAAAACTTCAAACTTTTTTTAGTCAAGTACATGAACACGCTGTATATCAACGGTTCCAAGGTTCCAGAAACCGATATAAAAGATTTAAGCGATATTGAGATTGAATACAGTTCCAATGCCGATAAGGTAGCATCGAACGCTCCTGATGTTGAAATTACGGGCGATACGGCCCGTTGGTTGTTAGAAAACGTAGTTGATACCCGTTCTCAAACACCCGCTGAAATAAGGCGAACATGCTGCAATAACGAAAGGGTCATCTTCAAAGGCGTTCTAACATGGCGGACGGTGGAATGGTGTAACGGCGTATGTAAAGTGCGAGCGCGAATTACAAGCGATTCCAAAGAAGATGCGGCTTATGAGTGCATCCGCAAAGCCCTTGTAATGGCAAACAAGCCGTTTGGCAATACAACATTCCATAAAGCCAAACATCCATACGTTCGATATTGCGATGACCCTCGGCCAGCTGGTGTACGATACCTTATTATATCTTTAGGGTTGCTTTTGCTGTTTTCGATGGCAATGCTTTTGCCTATTTATTTGTTCGTAGGTGCTATTTATAGTGCTATAAAAGCCGTTGTTACATTAGATGCCAATTCAGCATTTGAGGGAATGAAGGAATGGTATAACAACCTATTCGTTTTAATGAACAACATCCTTGCAGCCCTTTCAGGTTGCGGACGCGGGCACCCTGCCCCGTTCGTTAGGGATATGTTAACCAACGCTTGTAACCAATGTGGATTGACTTTGTCCACGGATACGCCGTTTACGAACCCTCAAAGCCCGTACTTGAACACGGTTTGGTTTCAGGCTCAAATACAGGAAGGACGTGCCAACGCGGACAATAAGGCGTATATGAAGTACTTTGATTTGAACGCTCCTAACATTAGTAGCGGTGAACTATTGGATAGCGTTTCGGGCTTAATGAATCACCGTTGGTGGGTTGAAAACGATACTTTGTACTTCAAATATAGCGACTTCCCAAATACCGTTTTCTTTGACGCTATACTAAACCCTGAATCTGTCGAATCGCTATGCTTTGAAGCTGATTCAGAAAATGTACCGGCGGTCGAAGAATTCGTTTACGCAACGGACGGCGTAGATACCGTAGGAGATGAAGCCCGATACTTGTATAACGATATAATAGACTATAGCAACCCGCCGGACGCGGGCCTAAGTGGCATAAAGTCAAATGAATTCTTGTTTGGTGCAAGTCGATTCAGGGGCGATGGCATTTCGCCGGACGTTTTAGATGCTTACAATCCGCTGATTCAAACATTGGGAAGCGTTCTAAATGCACTTGACTTCAACCCCGTGGACGTTATCCAAACCGATATTGACAATGTTTTATTACTCGAAAAGGGCAAATGCCAAAACCCTAAGCTTTTAATTCTTAAAGGAAACTACGACAATACAAATGCAAAGGTAGTCAAGAACGGGGAAACATATAACGGGCCATGGATGTTTGACTTTGAAACTTATGATTCGATTCGGTACGCTAATCCGCCTGAATCTGAAAAGCGAAGGGTTACGCCAAATTTAGCTCAATTTTGGCTAAGTAATGACCCTATCAATTCGCTCCGCAAAGGCTTTGAATATACGCTAATACTAAAAAGTAGCTGCCAATTATATAACGATTTGATGAATCTGATAGAAACCAACGGCGTAAATGTATCCGTTCGATTTGAATTCAGGGGCAAAACAGTCGTAGCGAACGTAAATCGGATTAAATTAAGTGGAATCAATTTAGAAATTACGGGGAAAATTTAGGCTAAATGTTTGGATGTTGTTAGAATGTGTTGTATCTTTGTATTATCATTTAAGCCAATGGCCAACGCGCCAGACTAACCAAAAGAAAATGGAAATCACACGAAAAGAACAAGAAGCCACACGCGCCGCCGCTAAGGCCGCTATGGAGCTTGCGGATTCAGCCTTCAGGGCTAACCCTACTTCCTCTTTGTTTGCCCTTGCAATGAACGCACGGGACGCTTACCGCGAAAGCATAGGCCGCTGGTCGAGGGGCTACGCGGGCGATATGAACGACAAGCATTACGAGGACTAAGCTAATCAATAAGGGGCCAAACGGCCCCTGTTTTTAACTCCTAATAGAAATGGAAACACCAGAGCAAAAATATATTGACTTGATTTACGAAAAGGTCTATTCAGATACAAGTCCTGAACAAGTAATGCAAGCCGCGTGGCTAATGAGTCAACTTTGCGATTATTGGCAAAAGGAAATTGATATAATCTGCTTAGATGATTGTATCGGCTTTGAATGGAGACACCCACAATGGCGTGAAAGAAATGAAGTTTATGTAGCTGCCACGGCCCAATGTAGGGGCGATAAAATCACCGGAATCATATTTGGCAAACAGCCTAACAAGGTATACATAGCCGAAATATCTGAAATATCATTGCCCTTTTTCCTTGAACTTACAGAATATGCCCTAAGCTTGTAAGTCGATTCCCTGAAATTCGTAACGCTCCTAACACCTAAGCCCCGAAAGGGGCTTTTTCTTTGAAAATAATTTAAGTTTTTTTGCTTCAAAATTTGGATGCTGTTAGAATGTGTTGTACCTTTGTATTATAATCGTTTAACGAATCGCCGAAAGGCACTAAACCAAAAGCCATGAGCACTTCCCCAGATTCCCGAATACAAACAGCACGCGCCGAAATGGACGCGGCGTTTGAAGCTTACGAACTCTCGTTCGACTCGTATGTTAAGGCATACGAAAGCGGCAACTTTACAGATTCTGAAATTCAGTCCCTCCAAAATGCAAGCGAAGTTACAAAGCTTGCATACCAACAAGCTAACAAGCTATGGTGGACAATGGTAACCGCTGACTTTCCCGAATTATCTGTTTAATCACACACAAAGGCCCCGAAAGGGGCCGTTTAATCTCCTTAAATCACAATCATGCCACTAAGTCAAATTGAATTTTCAGAAATGAATCTGCCGCTTACTTGCTATCACGCCGTAAATAAGTGTATACCAGATTCCGAAATCGCCACATTCAAGCCTACACCAGATAGGATTTATAGCCTACTTAGGAACCGCGATTTGTTTCGGAGTTTTAGGGAATATGTTTACGAAAGATTGGATTGTACCATTCATCAACTGGAATCAAATCAATGCTGTTTTGCAGGCGAATATTTTATGCGAAAGAATTGGCCAGATTACAAAGCGACTTGTTACGGTTCGTTTGTAAGCGAATGGAGATTGTTTTGGGAATTGTTTGACGATTGTTTAAGGGAAGAACTTTGGCCAGGCAGATGATTATATCTGCCAACTCAAAATGAAAGAATTCAAAACCGCTCAATTAGCAATTAAAATTTCAAAGCAATATAAAATCGTAGCCAAAGGCCCTATAATTAACTCCTAACATGAATCACAACCTACCGAAAGTCAATGAAGTAAAGAAATTCATTGATGAACATACCCGAATGGCGAACGCTTGTAAAGCCGTATTTGAGCATCGAACCGGCAAAGCGATTGATTACCAAATGCTTCAAACGCCTGAATTTAGGCACGCTATCGGCTTTTCAACTAAGAAGTTGAACCTTACTATTGCTTTTAGGGAAATGAGGATAGAACGGCTTCAAAATGAGTTAGAACGACTGTTGATAACTAAAGAATAAATTTTGATTATTTTAGTCGGTTTGTTTGCATGTTGTTAGAATGTGTTGTTACTTTGTATCATCATTTAACGCCAAGGGCAACGCCCGCTAAACCAAAACCAAAATGGCCGCTACTATAATACCTCAAACCATTCGCGCTAATCGCACCAGCTGGGGCATCGAATCGTCAATTTCATTTAATGTTCGCCAAATTGCTATGATTACGTCCGTTTTGAATGCCATCGAAGGCAACGGACACGACCCTAAAGCTGCCAACTATTACCAATACAGTTGCTACACAAATCGGCCAAAATCGCTACTTATCCGCAATTTCAACTTCTATTCAGCGGCATTAGAAGCCGACAAATCCGAATGGAACGCTGTTTATGGAGCGCAATACGGAAATATCTAATTCAACAAAGGCCCTGAAAAGGGCCGTTTCTTAACCCTTTAATCAAACTACAATGAAAGATCAAGTCTTACTGCAATTACAGATAATCAAACAAGCATGGGAAACAATCATCTTGCTATTGATGCAAGGCGATTCGATGGCGATTCCAGAATTCCGCAAAAGATTAGCACACTTTAGGCACGCACTTAAAGGCATTGATGATACCTTTCAAGTATATCAATTGGAACGCCCTTGGAATGAAAGCTATATCGAATTTGAAGAAATTGAGTTTCCAGAAAACGCAGAGAAAGGTTTACTCAGACTTGAATCGCTACTCGAAACAGTAGACAAAGACTTGAATGATATTCTAAAGTTAGCTGAAAATCTGGAAAACGCTTGCTTACACATTTGGAATGTTGTTGAATTGGCTAAAAATGAACCTAACTATGGTAAGTACATAGATTCCAATATCCTCAAAGTGTTCGTTTTAGAACAATTGGAACCGCAAATATCTAAACTTAGGTACGAGAAATCTATCTTAGAAAAGGATATAAAGACAATGAAAAAGTTTATAGAAGAACATGCCTAAAACCGTCTATAGAACGCCAATGCCGCCATTTCAAGAGGAAGTCTTTTGGATATGCCATACCAGATACGTTATCTCAAAAGCCCCCAGATGGCCGCTAATTGCACCAGCGAAGTTCATGATTCAGGATATAGCGATTCCCAAATTCCACCACCTAAGCAACTCTTTAGCGTTCATTCCGCGTCCACCACCTAAGCCATTCTAAAGCCCTGTAAGCAATTATCCAACTAATTTAATACCGATACCGACACCTAACAACAAAAGCCCTCGTTTGAGGGCTTTTTTGTATTTAACAAATGGGAAACAATCAATCTTCTTTATCTTCATTTAGCCTGTTTAGCTCCTCTGCAATATGAATCCCCAAAAGGCCCGAAACCAACCAAATTAGCAAGCCTATCCAAAGATTTACACTTTCGGGCAATACCAACTTACAAGCGTAAATCAGTAAAGAATACCCGCCAAAGAACAAGTAACCAAACAAAAACGCCCTTTCGGTACTTTTGTTGATATATCCGATTAGCCCGTCTTTCAATTCTTTCAGCTTATTCATTGCTAACGAAGTTATCAATAAGGAATTTAGTCAAGATTTGCGAAAGGTATATCTTTTGGCCTTCCTTAATGCTTTCGCTATTCATTATTGTTTCTTTTCCAGTTTCGGGGTTGTAAGCCGGAAAAGAGCTAACATTCTGAATGTAATTATCTATTACTTCGCGGGTATCCACTGGCATTCGCGTTGCACCTGAAACATAGCCGTAAAGGAAATCCGATAATCCGCCGGACGGACTTAGTTCGCAAAAGCGAAAGCACCTTACAGTTGATGATTCCTCATATTGTACACCTACGAGGTCGTTTCCGTTTCCATAACGAAAAGCGATTCCATAGTTTCCGTTTGAGTCAGCAACCGGCACGGGAATCTTATCTTTCAACATCGATTGAAACAGCTTGTTAACGCGCTCCATATCGGACTTGTATTTACCAAGTCTTTCTAAGCTTTCAGGCGACGGCTTGAATTCGTAACCGGACGTATTGGCTATATTGCAGCCATTGGTTTCCGGTTCATTGGTAACGAAATTGTCTTTCAGGAAACTTCTTAAGCCTTCGCAAAGGCAATGGTTTTTCCATGATTCATAATCGTCAAGCTTGCCGTCCCTCGAACTTCTTACAATTAGTTCGTATATCCTTTCAACTTCGCTTACGTCTTTTGCTAATTCCCTTTCGCCCGAAACATAGCTTAGTAAGAATCTATTAAGATACCTATTAGGCATTAAACGAGATATTGAAATTCGCTCCCGATCACCATTAGAATAATTATAAACCAAAGCATCGGTATTGCCGTATTCTAAAATCAGGCCGTTTTGTCCATCGTCAAAACCAACACAACATCCGAAACCGTAATAACGTACCGGAATCGGAATCTTCAAAGCAAGCATTTGCCGAAACAATTCGTCAACACGATTTGCATTTTTAACGGCTGTTTCCAATTCGGCTAACCGTTCCCTATTTTTCGCAATTTGAGCATCGGACGGCCCTTTATTAGAAGACTCCTTGCAGCATGCACCTTTAGACGCTACGCCATTAGCTGTCCCTAAAAACGAATCAGGAATACAGCACGCCGACTCCTTTTCAGTAACCTCTTTACAACATTTGCTTAAGTCGGCTAACATTCGCCGTACAATTTCTAATTGCAGGCCCAAGGGGCACGCGTTTGCAGTTATTTCCATCTCCTTAGTTTCCCGTTCCTCATTAGCTAAACTTGCTTTGTAGCTCATTACAGCGGCTTTCAGGCGGTTTTGAAGCTTTCGGTTACGCTTTGTATCGCTCGCGCTTTCATCTGCCAACCAACGCGCTATCAGGGCTAAATCTGAATCGGCCTTGATGTTGTAAACTTCGCTTACAGATTGCTTTTCGGATTCAATCATTTCAGCAAGACTTAACAAATAAGAAGATATTGCGTCTTTCTTATTGTCCGAAATGGACTCAATATCGTAAATACGGGCTTCAATTCCTGAATCGGTATCAAATTCCCACATTACTTCTTTGTTGGAAATCTCAAAATTCCTTAATCTCATAACAGTAGTTTTTATTGGTTATTACTTGAATCATTGTACAATCGCTGCATTTTTAGCCACATATCAGGGCCGGTTTCAAGTCCGATTCCAATCTTTGCGGCAATAGTTTCGTCAATATCTAATCTACAAGATAGCAAGTCAATTACTTGCTCAACATCCATATCGAACAAAACACTAAGTTCCTGAAAGTCATATTTGCTGCTTTCGATTAAGCTGCAAAGAACCTCGCACGGATGCGATACGTTTTTAAGTGCCATAACGATTAATGTTAGCGTTTAACTTATTGCAAATATCTGTTTAACGCTGCTACAATAGCTTTCTGAATAGCTTCACCATAGGCCGTAACTTCGCTCGTAGACGGTAAAAAGATAGCTCCACCCGCCGCGTGTTCCTGTTTCCGTGCAATGCCATAAGCCTTTGTAGTCGGCAACCTATACAATGGAACCCGCGTGCCTTTAGGAACCGTCCAGCGTGCATAAGAAGCATCGTAAAGAGTCGCTAAAAAACCAATGGCTATTGAATCGCCTATCCGTCCGTACTGAAAGCTACTAATCAATTGGCCGCTATGTTGTAAGTCAATGTATGCCGTTTGTCTACCAAAAGAACTCCTTACCCGTTTCCAATAATTGGAACTATAGTAACCTATCCGCGTGCCGTCGGTCATGATACCGTCGTTAAAAATCCTTCTTTTCATCAAAGAAATCAAGTTTACAGCGGCTTCTAATTCAGCATCCTTTACAATAGAATCTACTGCATTTCCTAAGTTTCTAAGTTGAATTTCAAAGCGTTTCGAGTCCATTGCCGTAAAAACTTGACTTATGATAGGCAAAAATAGCCTTGTAAAAGTTGGATAGGTGTTCTAAGGGCAATATACGAACGGCTTTGCAATAACTTAAGCACAAAGTAGGTTACTATTTTTCATTCCTCATTTCGTTTAATTTCGGCCCGTTCGTAGTCTAAAAACACATAGGTCGATTCCAAAGCCTTTAGAAGTTCGTAAGGAAATTCAATGCTGAAATCTCGTTTCCTATATTGTTCGTACAAAGACTTGTAAATCGGCAAAACTATACTGGGTATTCTTACGTCTAAAATAAGGACGGTAGAATGCTTATTGCTAAGTTTATGCTTAATGCCATTATCTTCTTTCCTTAAGCATAATCGGCCAAATTCATATTCAGTTTCAGGCTTTCCGATTTGACGTGTATAAACAATAGTTGATTCTAAATTTCGCCTAACCAAATCAGGCTTCATTCTTAATTCATTCAAGTTCCAATCGGTTTTACTTATCCTGAATTCGACTTCATTACCGCATTGAAGCCAACCGTCCGGCTCTTCAAATTGTGGTGTATGGATTGTCGCTATATGGTCAACTTTGGTTTCCATTTTCTGTATTTGGGTTAGATTCTAAAGCCAATTTGCTTTTAGCGTATTTATAAACTTCGCTATTCAATATCCCGTCAAATACGCCCTTAGTCAATTCATTAGGATAGTTCTTGTAAAGCGAAAAATCCATCTGCATATCATTTTCAGGCATGTTAGGGCTTTCGCTTGTTTCGGTTTGTTTCGGCTTACTTAGCTCCTTATCCTTCAAAACAGCGTACAACATTAGCGCGTGGTCTGCTATCTTCAAACAATCTTCAGGGTTACCTGTTTTATTGCCCTTTGTCCCTCTTACCCTATGCAGATACTTCGCAATTGAAAAGCAATGGATTCCCACAGATTCAGCACCTATCAGCCAACGCTGAATATCGACCGGATTTGAATCATCTGCGTACTTATCGCTTTGGGTTTCATTTAGATGCCTTGTAAGGGCCTCTAAAGCTTCTTTACGGTCTATTTTAGTTGCCATAACCATTATTGAAATAACCTTGATTCCTTGTACTAATATCTATTGTGTGTTCTATCAGGTGTCGTTCGTTTGGGCTTGTGTCCTTTATTTTCCTGAGCATTTCATCTTTGCTTGAATCAAAAATAAAGTCCTTAACATTAGATTCAATCATGCCAATGGCTTTGTAAAGCCGTTCGTAATGGCACATTTCGCGGGACTTGTTTTTCATATTTTATAACATTAGAAGAACGTAGGGAATCGAACCCATAGCTTTACAGCGTTACCAAACCGTCCTTATTATTTACTTAGACTTGAATCTTGACGCTGCTAATCCAAATATAGATTTAACCATAGCTCCAATTAGCGCGAACATACAGCAAAACGAAATGAACGCTCCATACGCATTTGAAACGTGCTTATAGAAGCCAATTTCAAACAACTCATAAACAGCTAAGCATGGAATGAAGATAGCGAAGAACAGTAATGCCGATATTGCCAAAACAGCTAAAACTACATACAGGAACATGAATAACGCGCCTTTTACAGACTTTGCGTTTTGAACACTAAATAGACTCATTTTTGGTATTGATTAGGTTGATTTACGGATTAAAACAGCTGGACTTGATTTTCATCAACAACGCCCGTTGTGTATTTGATTTTATCGCTGCTATCAGGGTTGCCATCGAACAACAAAGACAAGTAAGCGGTACGGTGATTGTCTTGTATTTCCCTTTCAATTGACTCCATTTCAAAGGCAAAGTCAATCATTGAATCCAATTCGACTCCATCAGGCGTTTCATTTACTATAAAATGAAACAAATAGGTTTCACCTTCTTTGCCCGTTTGGACAATTTCAATAGCTCCATCCCAATCTAAATCTAAATCGGTTTCGCTGTCTTGTATCCTTAGGTCGTAGGTTGTTTCCCACTTGAATCCCGTGCTTTCATCGCACTTGTCCTCAAAATTTGTAATTGATATTTCCATTAGTTAACGGCTTTTATTAGGTGGATTCGTAATATACAGTTTCTGTTTTTGGTTTATCAAGTTCGATAACGACTGGAAAGCGCGTATACCAATTGGTTATGAGAATTGGCCGTTCATCTTGATATATCAGCAAATCAGTATCCAAATGGGAATTCAGCGTGTGCATTGATACCGGATTACCAAATTCATCAAAGTACACCATTACATGAAAGTGGTAAAACCTACCGTCAACATTAAACATACAGGCCGTATCTGAAATTGACCTACTTTCGGTATCTTGGTACGTATTTGTTCCCCATTGGCGTTTACCGTCCGCGCTCATTACTTTGTGGGTAACGAAAAGAACCTTACCCTCAAAGATGCCGATTCTTGTACGCAGATACGTTATTGCTTTGCCATTTTCCAAAAGCTCGAAACATCTGTCATGAAAGACGGTTTCGTTTGGAATTTCAGGCTCATTAGGTTCGTTAAACGGATTCATTGGTTAGGTTAATTAGGGTTAAATCAATAGTATTCCATTGTTCGACCGTTTCAAATCGTTCATCCATTTCAGAATAGACTGGAAACGGATATAGATTATCAGGATAATAGATGTTTATTTCGCTCGTATGTTTGCCGTCATCACGTTTCGTTACGATTACGGTTAATTCGTAAATCGGTGCATCAATCGTTACTACGTTCGTTTTAGTGTCCCTCGTATGGATTCTAAATAGGTGGTCAATCGTCCCTCTTTGGTTGATTGATTCGCTCGTTTCATATAATTCAGAATTCAGATACCGAAACCAAACGAATATACCTTCTAATTGGCCGTCAATAATCGTAACTTGAATTTCAGCGTTTATTATATGTTCATCAAACCAGTAAGCCTCAAAGAACCGATTAAAACGGCTTTTCTTATATCCCGTATTTTCGCTGCTTTCCATAATCAAATACCGATTAAAGTTAAGGGTAACTCATTCCAACTTGAAATTGGAACCTTAAAATCATTATGAATTACATTTGACCTAAGACTCATTCTTATATCGCAATTGTAACCAAATGCAGCATCGTATATCGCCTTATTTCTTTTCGCTTCAATTGTTAGTCGAATTGGACACCTCGAATCATTCAGGTCAATAGTCCAATTAAAGAAGTCCTTATCTTCAATGTAAAAACCTCTCCAAACGGAATTCCCACATCTATCATTCCTTAAGAACACGTCCCAGTCCATACGGCCCGAATTTAGGTTAATGGTTACTACAATTTCGACCGTTTGATATAGGTTCCCATAGTGGCTAAACCGAAACGTCCTAACGAACTTTTTCATATCTATCAGATTAAAGGTTAATAATTACGCTCCTAACAGCTTTCAGAATGGCAAATCGTCAATATCCATCGAATCAGCCGATTCTTGCTTAGGTGCTTCTTTTTTGAACGGGTTTTCATTATTAGCCGACTTCGTAGAATTGTAGCCGTTTCCGCTGCTTTGGCCGTTCCCGTTCGACGTGCCAACTGGAAAATCAAGTTGTTGAGCATCCATGCACAATAAAGAAGATTGATTCCCGTCTTTATCCGGCCTTACAATATTGGCCGAAAACTTACCCGCTACGATTATAGGCGAACCTTTAGTAAGTCTTTCAGCCATAAAATTAGCGGCCTTTTCAGTTCCCGCGTAGTGTCTGCAATACACAGGAATACCTACGTTTTCTTTCTTCTTAAAGTCGTATTCATTTACGAATACTGTAAACGAAAAAGAAGTACCGCCTTTTTCGTTTTGCGTTTGCTTCGCATCGGAACCTAGTCTGCCCGAAATTGTCAAAGAATTCATGTTCTTAGTGGTTATTGTGATTCAATAGTTAAACAACGCTACAAAGTTACAACACATTTTAACAGTATCCAAACTTTCAGCGACTTATTTACTCTTATTTTGTTCTTTTTTTACAGCATCGGCCCGTTTCTTTTGAACAACCATCCATGTTTTTACAGTCGTCAACCATTCATCTAAACGCATTGATTCCAGCTTAACCCATTCCAATAGACGGCCCTCGACTACTAAATACATTAGTTCGTTCATTTGTCCAAATGGGTCATCTGTAGCACCTTTATTGCCGCGTCCCGTGCCGTGTTGGCCTTCTCCAAATAAGCGGCTAAATTCTCCATTGATTCTATCCGACGTTCGCCGGTACGTTTGAGCGCAAACCATAAAAAAAAATTGCGTGATTCAGGGTATTTGCGCCAATGTTCTACCTTCTTTGCGCTCAAATCCGCGTTAAAGTGTGGATAGTCTTCGTTTTCGTAAACAAATAACGCCGCTGCTAATGCTTCTAACATAGCCTCATTTGTTATCAATTCAACCCTTGTTTTAACATAGGCCGCTACGCTTCCCGCGTCAACCAATTTACCCTCATTAAGGTAGTCCATAATCATTTGCATTTCCTGAATCAATACCCTATCTGTTACCCTTCGCTCATATTGGCTTACAGCAAGTTCTATAGCTTGCGTTCGCTGGAAGGGCATTCTAAGGGCATCTGTATACTCATACATCCATGTACCGTCCGGTAGTTGGTGTATAGGCGTTAAATCGGAATAGGTTCGCGCTTTAGGTTTTATCCGTTCGGATAACCAAAGCCTTATTTTCGTTAGTAGCATCCCTAAAATTAATTTCACGGATGCAATAAAATTTTTTCATTTTCCTTGCATGTTGTTAGAATGTGTTGTACCTTTGTATCGTAATCATTTAACGCATGCCGAAAGGCACTAAACTAAAACCAAAATGGCCGCCACTTTCATCACTATTTCCAACCATGCCGCTTACGCACACATTCCAGCGTCCGGCATTTCGTCCGTCCGTTTCAGCAATGTAGCCACTATAGGCACGGCCATTATGAGCGCGTGCGTGTATTTGGGCGCAGTGCCAGTTGCCCAAATTTATTCAGGCAGTAAAAACGGGCACTATACAGTAGTCGTTAGCCCTTCTACCCACAATAGCGTTGCCCGCGCAATTGTGAAGAACCTATTTAGCTAATCACAAAGGGCCGTTTAGGCCCGCTTTTAACCACCTTTTAACTCCTTAACAATGGAAATAGATACCAGAGAATTCATCGCTGCAAAGCTCGAAGAATTTGAATGCGAAACAATAGATTCGGTTTCCGAATTAGCGATTGACCAATGTTTGTTCGTACTTTCTAACATGAAAGATTATTATGCAGACGAATTTAGATTGCGTGTATTAGAAGATGGGTTTATTGCAGTCGAACTATCAAGATTCGATTCACAATCCATGAGGAACCGTTCATATTGCTTCATTCAATGCAGAAAGCCAATTACAGGCTTTACGCTTGGTGCGTATTATCAATGTAACAAACAAGTTGAAATAACGGCTGAAAACATGCCTGAATTCTTAAAACAAGTCTCCAAAGCACGCGAAACCAACTAATCATAAAGGGCCGAAAGGCCCGCTTTTAACCACTATAACCAATAAAAAACGAAATGATAGTCTCATTCTCGAAATTACCCGCAAAAATAAAGGAAATTCAAAGTCAAATTGACGAAGTCAATAGAGGCGAAAGAAGCCCGCGCGACTTAGGTCTTTTCAGACTTCCGGTCAAATTAGATTCGGCTCCTAACAAACATGCCTTTGCAACCCTGAAATATGTTGCAAGTTCCAACGGTTCAAAATCGAAGTTCATTTTTGAGCCTGAAATACTCGTAATGGATAAATTCGGCTTTTACGGCCATTCAGAATATGCCGACTCTTACCAGATGCCGACTCCTACTTTATCGCTTACGGTAGTCTTGAATAAGTGCAAACGAATCATAGATATTGATATGGGCGAAGTTGTTTTGTTGCCGGATTTGAACGCGCCACAGATTGAAGAATTGCCCTACTGAATTAACCGTTAATACCCAAAATCATGATTGAAATGAATATGAATCAGCGAAATATGCTTATCAAGGCGTATGAATCTGAAATACAGGATTTGCAAACAAAATTAAATAAGCTAATAAATCAGGCAAACTATCTTGATAGGCTTTCTGAATCAAATCCAAGTTGGATTCAGGTATTTAGGTCTGATCTTGATAGCGATATGCCATTTAGTTACAAGTGTTTGAATGTCGAAGTGCCAAACATACGAATTGCAATTATCAATCACATAAGGGACTATGTTAACGAACTTACTACTAAAGAAAGCGAACTCAAAAACGAACTAAGCATTCTAACCTATTCAAAAAAGCCTGAATAAGGCCCGTATTGCCCCAAATAAGCCCCGCTAAGGGGCGTTCTTTAATAAGTTGCATAATGGCATATCTTAACTTCTTATTTGAGCATTGGCTTTCTATTTCAGCCGTTTTGTTTGGCGGCTTTTCAGTCGCTGGAATTGGAATCTATTCGCATATGGTTCATAAAAGATTAGGCAAACTTCGCGAATTGGCCTACAATGAAGCCGTAAACGAGTCAATGTCTATACACTTGAATTACGTGAAATTCAAATCAGGAATGCTCGAAAATCCATCAAAATACGAATACGTAGAAATCGAATCCAAATCTTTCACACAAGATTTTCCGGCATATTACGACTTATCATCTGTAAACGGAAAGGCAACTGAAAAGGAATACTACTTAAACGCAATAGGTTCCATAATTCACGCAGTTAGAATAAATTCCTACCCAAATAAACTGGAAGTTGAATTTGTTTACATTTGGCCAACATGGTTTAATGATAGTATAGAAAGCTGCTTAGGTCCTAAAAACATAGCTTTTGATATATACTTCAAAAGCTCTTACATAGCACCGCTAAGGTATCGAGATAAGTCCTATAATGTTTACAAATTCGACCTTTCCGAATCACTTAGAATCCACCTCGAAAACCCGCCGATAACGCCGCTGGAATTGCATCCACGGGACTTATTTGCAGGCCAATTTGAAACCCTTTTGAAAGCCGACTAAACCCTAATCAACATTAACATGACTTTGCTTATAATGTTAGTAGTTCAAATCCTAACATCCATTACAATTATCCATATGGTTTACACCAATAGGAAAACGCGTGAACAAATGGAGTCAATCCGCGAAACCAATAGCGACTTGTATCGTATTTGGGAACTAACGCGTAGCATTCAGGGCGATTTGCGCGAACAACATGACTTGACGTGGAAAAGAATTGACCTAACTCAAAAGATGATTGACAATCTCGAATCCTATTGCATGTCAGAATCAAACGCAAATCGTATCAAATTCAAGTTTGCTTTCAATCGAATCAAAGACTTAAGAAGCGATATTGAATCACTAAACCCAAAACCCTAATCATGAAAGAATCACAAAACCCAAACCTATTTAGCATGTTAAGTCAATTC
>Ga0073900_10000695_pt1 | contig 20748 bp, 14 predicted proteins | sample KloWWTmetKNB5Kit_FD_66666 | JGI IMG/M metagenome (GOLD analysis project Ga0073900, IMG submission 66666) | Active sludge microbial communities from Klosterneuburg, Austria, studying microevolution and ecology of nitrifiers - Klosterneuburg... | ecosystem: Engineered > WWTP > Aerobic digester >...
AAAACCGCCTCGGGTTACGAAGCGGTTTTTTTTGTTTTTTGTTACTTGATTATTGTACTACAAATGATTTTGTGAGTTTTCTACTATCACTTATTTATTGAAATTTAAAATTTAATAAATTTTGATGTTGCTATTTCATTTGTATGCTGGCTTTGCAGTTTCAACAAATAAGTTCCTTTTGCAAAACGACTGATATTTAATGGAATGGAGTTAATTCCCGTTTCAACATTTACAAGTTGCTGCAATAAAATTCTTCCAGATATATCCGTTACAATCAATGTTGCCTTATCTCTAGCAGGAGCAGCTAATAAAACATTTATTTCATTTTTTGCAGGGTTGGGATAAATGCCATCAATAGAAACAATGAGCGGTTTAGACCCTTTAACTAAAATAACATTACTTAAACGTCCACGATTATCAATATCAACCTGACGAATACGATAATATTGTTTTTCTCCTGCAGCATTATTATCAATAAAGCTATAGCTAATCCTGTCTGTGCTGTTTCCACCTATTGCAAGTGTATTTACAAATCCGATGGAAGTAAAGTTTATTCCATCAGTTGAGCGTTGAACTTCAAAACCGAGGCAATTTTGTTCAGAAGCAGTAGTCCATTGCAGCTTGTTTACGCTACCCGATTTGTATCCGCTGAAAGTGAGAAAATTCACAGGCAATGGGCCATCAACATTTGATAACGCATATTTTGAAAATTCTGTTATTCCGGAAATTTTCACAGTAGCTGTAGAAGCATTTACTATAGATGGTGTTGATGGAAAGCGGCTTCTCATCCAGCCTCCGTTATTTGGATTATGCCAAGCCTGAATATCATTATTAATATTGAATGAAACGCCTCCCTGAGTTGACTGGTCGAATTGAAATGTAATATCTGCCCCTGCAGTTGGCGGGTTTATTGATGGAGTAATATCCCATTGTACCAACACCGCTTTATCTGTACTAAAACCAGGGTCGGCAGTTAAACCATCTATTACCTTTACACTCCAGTTATGACCGCTTCCATTTTCAATAATCAATGGATTGTATTTTGCATTTCCTACAGGCAAAGTCTTAGCTGTGGTAATATTATTAACTGTGAATATTCCGGTTCCATCTGTTTTAACATAAGATGTTGTGTTTCCTCCTGAAGTATTTTCTACTGTAAGATTATTAGCTCCTAAAACTACATTTCCATTTGTAATTGTTAGCGTACCACTTAAAACGGCATTGCCGTTTAAGCTCTTATCACCGCCACCATTAATTACTACATTAGCATAATCAGTACGCCCTTCAAATGTTTGCGCACCTGCTGCATCATAAGTAATAGTTGATGAGCTTCCAAAAGTATTTGTGCCTGTATTCGCTAATGTTCCAGTACTTCCAATTCCATTTGAATGGGAAGAAATAAGTGTACCATTTGCAGCAACTCCGCCTGCTCCTGTTATCTGATTTGTTGACGCATTGAGTGTACCGTTGATAGTTAAAGTCCTTCCTGTATTTACTGGGATATTAGTCAACAGAGTGGTAGCTGAGGCGATAGCGATATCATAATTTATATCATTTAAAATATTAGCAGCTGTCAATGATATATTTTGCGAGCCCGATTTATTAAATTCAATCTTACAATTAGCAGAAGAACCTGTTTCTGTAATTGTCCCGGAGTTTACAGATAAATTTCCTGCTATTTGTAATGTATTTGAACCAGAGCCACCCTGAGCTAAATATAATTCGCTGCTATTCGAAACACTTACATTACCGGAAACCGTTAATGTCATATCACCTGAACCACTACTCAATCCAAGATGTCCACCATTTAAAATTAAATCCCCGCCTATATTTAAACTATAATTTGTTCCAGCAGTAAAACGCACTGCTCTGTTTGTTACACCTCCGGTGTTATTAATAGTTAGATTCCCTGTGATATTAAAACCCGATGGGTTTCCTAATCCCACATTTGCACTTTGAGAAGTACAATTCCATGTAAAATTTCCAAATGACTGACCAAGATTTGTTGGAGAGGAACTTGTAATACCAATTATTTCAGCTGTAGAAGTTGCAGACCAAGTTGCATTCAAAAAGGCACTTCCATTTCTATTATGTTGATAAAGACTTCCTCCATTTTGAGAAATTGTTCCTGTTATTGTTTGCGTCCCGGAAGTATTGATCAATGTTCCATTTACATCTAAATCTGTTCCGGCACCATCTGCCAAAGTGAAACTTGCATTCAGCTCTAATGAACCACCTGACTCAACAACTACCTGATCGGCTGTAGCAGCTGCCGCTACTGTGATTGTGTGACCATTTCTAATTGTAATTGTATTTGCATTTTCATCAGGAATTAGAGTTGCATCAATCCAGGTATTATTATCAGGTGATGATTCCCAAGATGAGAATGATCCCCAGTTACCATTTGTCTTTGAACGAAAATAATCTGATGCTGAACTGGCGGTTGTTATATCAAATAAATTACTTGTTGCGTCACTCAATCCGGTTGAAGCAGCTGTAAGTTGTAAACCAGTACCGGATACTGTATGAATAATGTTTGCATTGAAACTAGCTAAACCTGCGATAGGAACAACTGTAACCGGACTGGTAGATAAAGTACCGGAGGAAATAACATCCACATTGGCAACAAAATCAAGATCACGATTTCCATTTGCATCATTTGCACTTACGGTAGGTGCTGGCGACATCGCTACATTAAGGCCGGTAGGAGTAGTTGTATTTTGAACAAAAGCCAAAGCAGTTGCTACTACAGTAACTATATTATTTCCATCACCGGAGTTAACATCCTGTCCTGATGCAAACTCGCTTCCTGTTACAGTAATGCCACTTCCTTGAACTCTGAAAACAAAATCTTTCCCATCTATGTTTGTAGCAAAAGAACCCAAACTTGTTTTTAGCCAAATTTTCAGATTATATGTTTTGCTTGCATCATCTGCAATATATCCAAGGTCGCCAATAGAATTGGGTAGGCCTGTGAATGTAATAGAAGATGTACCGATAGTAGCAGACGAAGTGCTGTTAGTTCCATCACTTAACTCTGCACCGGAAATTACTGCCGACAGGTCTGATACTGCATTTCCTGTTCCTGATGTGAAAACTATTTGAGAAATCTGAGTTGGTAATGCGTCTGTAGCAGGTGTTGCACCATCATCCTGAACAATAAAATCAAAATTGATTGATGCGGCACCCTGAGTATTAGTTAGAGAAGAAACACTCAGCGGTTCACCTGTAGGACCTGCAGAGAGTGTAGATGAGCCTACAGGAATTAAAGTTCCAATTATTTTAACTTCATCGATAGTCCAATATTCAGCAGACGCATTATTAAGCAATTTTATTTTTAGCCTCGCTTGTGATACAGAATTATCCAGAGAAACTCTTACTGTTGAGTAGCCGTCTGATGTCCTATTTCCTCCACCAGAAGGCACAAAGTTTACAGGTGTGTTATCACCATCATAATTAGTTGATGCAAGACCAGTACCTGTTGAATAATGCCAATAAGCATTGGCATTCCCTTTTACTGTTATTTCATCAGAATAAGTCCCTCCCCCGTCAACAGAAATTGAAACTGTAACAACATCAGTCCCATCAACGCCATTTCCTGTTGAACCTATTGACCATGCAGCTAATCGAAATTCAAAGTATTTTGAGTTGTAAGCACTTAGGCCTGTAACGTTTGAAAAAGTAAGTGTTGATGTTTCATTATTCGCTTTCCAAGCAGTTGAAGCATTACTATAAAAATTGCTAGAAGCAGGTCTATCACCTGATGCAGAACTACCACTCTGTGTTGAACCGCTTGTGTTAGTAAAAGTGAGAGAAGTACCAGCATCAAAATCCTGTACAGCAATAGTTGTTTGTGAAAAGCATGCAATGCTGAAAATCACCAACACCATCAATAAGTAAATTTTTTTCATACAATTAAATTTTAGTTTAAAATCAGTAACGTGAAAATTCAGAGGCGGGAAAGGTTATTCCAAATATTAGTTTTTTCAATTATAAAAAGTATGAAGGATTGAGCTATTTATCCACATTTATGAAAAATTGATTGAGGTCTGTTGGCCCAAGCAGACAAAGAAAGAGAAAAAAAGAATAAACGAAAATGAGTGATAGAAAATTAATGGAAAATTAATCTGCCCGCTTAATTGTTTTTCTTTTCCTGTATTTTCAAATCGGGGAATAAAGCAGCAATCAGCATTATGAGTGAGGCAAGGGCCATCAGGTAAATGCCGCTTTGCTTCAAAGGACAATCGCCACCCTGGCAGGCAGGTATTACAATAAAATTTCTAATAGCCCAGGCTATGTTTACAGCAGACAAAGCAAGATTCAATCGTTTGGCCCAGATACGCGGTACCAATACACATACAATATAAAAAGCAGTTAAGATAAAATGGAGATAAGCAGGTTTTCCAAAATTGGTTCCCTGTGTATTGATTCCGGTTATGGTCAGGTTTCGGTCTTCAATGGTTACCCAGGGCAAAAAGGCAGCAACTATCAGCAATAAAGCAGCAGCCAGTCCAATCCATTTGGTGTATCGCATGGGGCGCAAGATAAGGAATATGGTGGTTGGGTTATTAGTTGATTAGTTGATTGGGTGATTGGTTGAATAGTAGGTGAATGATAGTTGAATGGTTGATTGGGTGAATGGTTGATTAGTTGATTGGGTGATTTTAATTGAAATGAAAAATAAGTTTCAGACAGAACGGTTTTTATTGAAATGATTTCAAATGAAACTGTGAAATATTGTCATAAAAAAAAAATCCGGCGCAGGGCCGGAATTATTGTCAGTTAAATGAATTTGAAAATAATTTATAATTTAAATCCAACTGATAAACTCAACACCCGGTGTTTGTTTTTATCATCGGCCTGGCTATTGCTGCCCGACTGTAATTTGGCAAGACCAAATCCATAACCTATTGAAATTACTGTTTGCTTAAACTCCACTCCGGCCAGCGCATTTACGCCATAGTCAAATCTTCTCATAATGCCATAGCCGGATCCTTCTTCATAATCCAATGTTGTAGGATCATCATCCGACCACTTGATATTTTCTTCAGATTTAAAAGCGATATTCAAAAATTTTCCTTCGGTTTTATTTTTACCTGCTATGCCCACAGCTATATAAGGGCCAATGCCACCAAAAATATTAATCGTTTTTCCGGGAGATTTAAAAACAAAATTGGCAGGTATTTCAACATAAAGCGGACTTGTTGTGGCTTCAAAATAAGTATTACCAGATGGGTTGCCTGAAGAGGTCTTAGAACCTTTACCGGTTAATAAAATGCCCGGTTGAAAATAGATAGCGGGTGCAATTTTTATATCGCCGGTAAAGCCCACATGAAAACTGGTGAGCATTTTGTTTTTGTCCACATCGCCATCGTTGGTTATGGTAATATTTGCAAAATTGAACCCTGCTTTGATGGTTTGGGCTTGAGAACTGAGAGCGACAATTGATAAAAGAATGACTAAAGATGATTTTAATTTCATAATGGTACTTTTTACCCCTTTTGTCAAATGTTGTGCCAAGTGCAGGGAAAATTTGCTTTTTGAGAGAAAAAAAACGATTAAGACATGTACTCGTTTTCTATAAAAAAAATTAACCCCGAAAGAAAGTGAATTAGCAAAAAAAGTATCAGGAAAAAAGATCAAACAATATGATTCCATTCAAAAATATCCTGCTCAATTCCTTTTCTGATGTTTTCCAGTTTTTGTTTTAAAATCCGATGCAGCGAGTTGTCATTATAATCTGGCAACGTATAATCAATACCATCAATACCTATTAATTGAATAGGAGCCACTACAGCGGCAGTGCCTGCACCAAAAGCCTCTGTGATGAATCCGTTTTGAAATGCAGATTCCAATTCATCTACTGCAATCGGTCTTTCTTCAACAGCAATTCCCATTGTAGCTGCCAGCCTAATTAATGAATCACGGGTAATGCCATCCAGTATTGAATCGGAAAGTGGTGCCGTTATTATTTTATTGTTGATAACAAACACAACATTCATTGAGCCTGACTCCTCAATAAATTTATTTTCTCTTCCGTCAGTCCATAGTACCTGATTATAACCTTGTTCTCTTGCCAGCTTTGTTGGATAATAGGCACCGCCATAATTGCCACCACATTTTGCAAATCCGGTTCCGCCTTTAGCGGCTCTAGTATATTGTTGTTCCACTTTTACTTTAATGGGCTGTGTATATAATTCGGCTACAGGACCGGTAAAAATGACAAACCGATACTGTTCAGAAATTTTTATTCCAAACTTTGCTTCACTGGCATATACAAAAGGCCGCAGGTAGAGGGCCTGCCCTGCCTTTTTGGGAACCCATTCCATATCCAATTCAACTAATTTTTTTAATCCTTCTTCAAATATTTCTTTAGGTGGCACGGCCATACACATTCTGTCAAGCGATTTTGCAAGCCTGTCGTAATGTTTGTCTATTCTGAAAATATTTATACGGCCATCCTGCATACGAAAGGCTTTCATGCCTTCAAAAACCGTTTGCCCATAATGCAGCGCCAGCGTAGCCGGATGCAACGAAAGATTTCCCACAGGAACAATATGCGGAATATTCCAGTGCCCGTATTCATAATCGCAAACCAGCATGTGATCGGAAATGTATTTTCCAAACTCCAGGTTTTCAAAATCAACTTCCTGAATTTTTGACTCACGGATTTTTTGAATGGTCATGTCGGCAAGGATTTCCATACAATTTTATTTTTGTTATTAATAAAGTAAATGGCCGGCCTCTTAAACAAATGGCAGCCCGTCTATAAATTCTTTACAAATTTTGAAATAATAATTAATTTAAAACAGATTCAGTTTTCATAGTTTTGACTATATCAGATATTTAAAACCCACCGACACTATGAGCAGACATCAGCAAAACAATGGGCATCATCTTTATCTGGAAGTAGCGGAAGGATTAGAAAAAATGATAGGCGATGATGTATTGAAGATAGGCGACAAACTTCCCTCCGTTCGTATGCTGAGTGATGAATACGGCATCAGCATGGGTACGGCTTTTCAGGCTTATTATCATTTGGAAGGAAAAGGGTTGATAGAGTCGCGACCCAAATCGGGTTATTATGTTCGCTTTAATCAAAAGCGGTTTCGGGATTTACCAAAGACGATAACACCCGACGCTTTGTCGCACGAAGTAAGTGTGAAAGAAATGATTAATTCGATCTATGGAGATATTGCATTGGACAGCAGCAAGGCCATTAATTTTGCCATAGCAGCGCCTGATGCCTCACTGCTTCCGGTGGCAAAGATGAATAAGTCGGTAGTGCACTCTTTGCGTCATTACAAAGATCATTGCATGAGCTATGAACATCCGCAGGGCAGTATGGATTTGAGAAAGCAGATTGCCAAACTTTCTTTTAACTGGGGCGGAAAAATAAAACCGGAGGAAGTAGTAGTTACTTCCGGATGCTTAGATGCAATAACAATAAGTTTAAGAGCCGTAGCAAAACCGGGGGATACTATAGCGATTGAGTCACCCAATTATTTTGGTATTTATCAATCCGCCGAAAGTCTGGGTTTTAAAGTAGTAGAGATTCCTTCCTCTCCTATTTCAGGAATGGATATTAGCCTTTTACAAAAAGCAATTAAGGATTATAAAATAAAAACTTGTGTAACGGCGCCCAATTTTAATAACCCCTGCGGTGGGCTGATGCCGGAAGAGAATAAAAAAAGATTGGTGGAGTTGATTACGAAACACCATATCCCTTTGATTGAAGATGATATTTATGGAGAATTATTTTTTGGCAAAAGCCGGCCCCGCACTTGTAAATATTATGATACCAAAGGGCTGGTTATACATTGTTCTTCTTTGTCCAAATCGTTGGCACCGGGTTATCGTATTGGATGGGCTTTGCCGGGAAAATTTTTGGAAGAAGTAAAGTTTATAAAACGGATGAATAACATCAGTCAGCCTACATTGACACAGGCTGCTGTTGCACATTTTATTCAACACGGCCGATATGAATATCATTTGAAAAATTTGCGCAAAGCACTGCACACTCAAAGCCTGAGGTATATGCAATCCATTATTGAACATTTGCCGGATGATACCAAAGTATCAAGACCACAGGGAGGCATGGTGCTATGGGTAGAATTGAATAAAAAAATAAATGCATTTAAATTAAGAACGGAAGCCATTAAACATCATATTTCAATAGTACCGGGGAAAATATTTTCGGCAGGCAGTCATTATCAAAATTTTATCCGTATCAGTTTTGGCCAGCCCTGGAGCGATGATTTGGATTATGGCATGATGATTCTGGGGAAAATTATACGAAAGATGCTATGATATTTTTTGGGCAAGATTTTTTAATGTCTTGAAAACACGAGAATTCATTAGCCTCGAAATTGCACATTTTTTTTTGCAACAAAAGGATACAAAAAAAAAGAAAGAACCCAATATGCATTAATAAAAAACCCTTCTGGCGGTGAAGGGTTTTTTGATTTTGAATCAGTTTCTTATTTATATAATTCTTCTTTCATTGCTTTTACTCTTTCATCTTCTAAGTATTCATCAAAGGTCATCAAACGATCAATAATACCTTTAGGCGTCAACTCTATTACACGATTGGCAACGGTTTGCATAAATGTATGGTCGTGACTGGTGAGGATTACAATTCCTTTGTAAGAAGTACACTGTTCATTGAAGCTTTGAATACTCTCCAGATCCAGATGGTTGGTAGGTTGATCCAGCAAAATTACATTGGGGCTTTGCAACATCATTCTACTCAACATACATCGCACTTTTTCGCCACCGCTCAGTACGTTGGTTTTTTTCATTACATCATCACCACTAAAAAGCATTTTGCCAAGAAAACCACGTAAAAATGGTTCATCCACATCTTTTACATGATCGGGTACGTATTGGCGCAGCCAGTCCATCAGGTTAACGTCTTGACCAAAAAAAGTCGCATTCTCTTGTGGCAGATATGCATGCGTAACGGTACTTCCCCATTCGTAAGAACCACTGTCGGCCATGGCTTCTGCTGTAATGATATTGAAGAAACTGGTAACCGCCAGCGGGTCGCGGCTCAACAATGCAATTTTATCTCCTTTGTTTATTGTAAATGTAACATCGGCAAACAATACACGACCGTCCACCGTTTTTTTCAATTTCTCTACATTGAGAATCTGATTGCCCACTTCTCTCAACTGCTGAAAAATGATACCGGGATATTTCCGGTAGCTTGGTTCTATTTCTTCAATGGTCAGTTTTTCCAATGCTTTCTTTCTTGATGTAGCCTGTTTACTCTTACTGGCATTGGCACTAAAGCGTGCAATGAAGTCGATCAAAGCCTGTCTTTTGTCTTCGGTCTTTTTATTCTTATCATTTACCTGGCGTGCCATCAATTGCGATGACTCGTACCAGAATGTATAGTTACCTGTAAATATTTTAATTTTCTGTCTGTCCACATCGGCGACATGGGTACACACAGCATCCAGAAAGTGACGGTCGTGGCTGACTACCAATACAATATTTTCGTAATCGGCCAGAAAATTTTCTAACCAACTGATGGTTTCTATATCCAATCCATTGGTAGGCTCATCAAGCAATAAAATATCGGGATTGCCAAATAATGCCTGTGCCAGCAGCACCCTGACTTTTAAAGTGGCAGGAATATCTTTCATCAACGATTGATGATAAGCTTCCGTAACACCCAATTCGCTTATTAGCGTAGCAGCATCACTATCCGCAGTATAACCGCCCATTTCACCAAACTCACCTTCCAGTTCTCCGGCTCTTATTCCATCTTCTTCAGTAAAATCGGCAAGCGCATAAATGCTTTCTCTCTCCTTCGCCACCTGCCAGAGTTTGGTGTGACCCATCATCACTGTATTTAAAACGGTTTCTTCGTCAAACTGAAACTGGTTTTGTTTCAAAACAGCCATCCGCTCGCCGGGCGTTATTTCCACACTGCCTTTGTTTGGTTCTATTTCGCCACTTAGTATTTTTAAAAAAGTACTTTTTCCAGCGCCATTGGCTCCTATAATGCCATAACAATTCCCTTTGGTAAAGTTGAGGTTTACTTCTTCAAAAAGAACCCTTTTGCCATAGGCAAGTTTCAAATCTCTAACACCGATCATGATTGATTTTTTTTGAGGGTGCAAAGGTAAGGAGAAAGGGGGAAGGGAGAAGGTGAATGGGTAGTTGATTAGTTAATTGGTTGAATGGTTATTTGGGTGAAGGTATTATGCAAAAAAAACCGCTCTGCATTGCTTGCAGAACGGTTTTTATGTTTTAAGAAATTAATTTCTATTAATGTACGATAATAACACCATCTCCACGACTGATAAAGCCGTTTTCGCTATTGTACATATACAGATAATAAGTACCCTGAGCCAATGAAGTGAGATCCATTGGGATAACACTACCATAAGTCAAGCCAGCGTAGCTATAAGTTCTGTACAGTCTGCCATCAGCACCATACACTTTTACTCCTAAAGAAGTATAAAGGTCAGTGTTCATCTTCAGACTGAAATTACCTTTGTTTGGATTAGGCATTATCAATACAGCATGTTTCTCATTGAGTTTTCTGTGTCTGTCGGCACACTCTTGTACAAATACCAATGAGCTGGCTGCTTTTGTACAACCGGCATTGGTTGCAGTATAAGTAACAGTATGGTTGCCTATACCAGCTGTAGATGGAGTAAATAATCCACCTGATGTAACACCTGTGCCTGACCAAACGCCACCACTATAAGATGCAGAAAGATTGAATGCTGCATCTGATACGCAAACTGTTTTTGGTAAAGCATTTAAAGAAATAACAGGGTAAGTATTCACCGTAAATATTGCTGCATTGGTAAACGTAGTACCGCAACCTGCAGTAACTGCGCAACGATATCTGTAACCGTTTTGAATAGCAGGAACATTTGTCTGTACTAATGTACTGTTATTAGTAGGTGTAAGCGATGAAGTAGGGAATACCAAGTTGAACCAGGTAGCACCACCATTGGTACTTGCCTGCCATTGATAAGTAAGTGCACCAACTGAAGTAGTTGCGCTTACAGATAATGTTACATTACTTCCTTCGCAGAAGGTCTGGCTTACAGGCTGTGCAGTAATTACAGGATAAGAGTTTACTGTAAGTAAAGCAGAAGCAGTAATGCCCGGTGTACAAGGAGGGCTTGAAATATTACACCTGTACCTGTTTTGATTGAAGGTAGGAGGCGTATTAATTAATGTAAGTGTAGGTGTACCTGCACCAGAATAGTTAGCGCCGTTGGAAACATTATTCCAGGTAACGCCACCATCTGTACTTACTTCCCATTGATAGTTAAGACCGCTGCCGCTTGCTGCTGCACTAAAGCTAGTACCTGTGCCTTCGCAAATGGTTTGGTTAGAAGGATTGGTGGTTACAGTTACAGATGAATTAACTGTAAGTGTAGCAGAACTTGAAGTAGCTGCAGGAGGACAAACACCTGTTACCACACAACGGAATCTGTGACCGTTTTGACCAATTAAGGTTGATGCAATTGAGTAAGTAGCACTGGTTGCACCGCCAATTGGATTCCAGGTGGTACCACCATCAGTACTTAATTCCCATTGATAACCTATAGAAGAACCAGTAGCTGTAACCGTGAAAGAAGCTGCGCTACCAGAGCATACTGCAAGGTTTGCAGGCTGACCGGTTACTGCAGGAGCTGTATTTACAGTTAACACTGCAGCATTAGAATTTGAAACGCCGCACTGGCCGGTAACTACACAACGGAATTGCCAGTTGTTATGAGTAACTGTTGGGCTTGGGAAATTATAACTACTACTAATAGCACCAGCAATAATACTCCATGTAGTACCACCATTGGTACTGTACTCCCACTGATAAGAAAGAGCACCACTTGCTGTAACGCTAAAGTTAACCCCTGTTCCCACACAAGTTGTTTGGCTTGCAGGATGTACAGAAATAGAAGGACCTGCACCTGCGTTTACGGTAAAGCTAACGTTAGCCGTTTGTGTACCGCCTGGAGCAGGGCCACTACCCTGTACCACTACTGTGTAAGTTCCAGGAGTTAAAGCACCTGTATTGTTTAAAGAAACAGTTGCATTTCCAGTTGCGGTAAATGAATTTGGAGAAATAGTAACATTTGTACCACCGGGAGCACCTGAAACATAAGTTAATGACACGGGACCTGTATATGAACCAAGTAAATTAACAGGCAGTGTTGAATTAATAGGACCGGCTGATGCACAAGAAATAGATCCTGTTGTTGCTGTACCAAAAGCATAGCCATTAACAGGAACTGTAATTGAAAAATTGGCATTAGAGATATCAAAGAAGATACTACCAACAGCCTCAATTTTAATTCTTGCTGTGGTTGTTGCAGGAACAGAAGGAATAGTCAATGCTTCTGAACCATCATTAGCAGTACTATTTGTAATTACGGTTGGATATGTAAGTCCTCCATCAGTTGATAAAGAAATTTTTACATTGGCAACATTAAATGGAACTGCATTTGTTCCGGCATTATTCCAAGTAATAGTTTGTGTCGAACCGCCAGAATAGGACTCTCCGCCATTAGGAGTGGTAACTGTAAAAGGAGTAGATCCTGAAGTAGTAACAACAAATGAGGTTGAAGATTGACAACCACCATCACCACTTGAAACAACACCACCACCACCTGCTCTGTTATCCCTAACCGTAAATCTAAACTTCATATTTCTGGCAACAGTTGGCAAAGTTTCACCTTTTAAACCGCCCATTGTAGCTGCAGGGTTTGCAGGATAACCAGCAAGAATAACAGCCATATCAGGGAAAGTTCTGCTACCATTAGTTTTAGGCACTCTTGACTTAAACAATGGTGCAGTTGTGCTGCTTGCACCGCTATTCCAAGCACCTCCAGGACCCAGATCCATTTCTTCCCAGCAATAAGTAAGCGGATCTCCATTTGCATCAGTTGCTGTACCTGATAAAGTAAATGGTGTGCTTACAGGAATAGTGAGATTATTGTTAGGTAACGGGTCAATAACTGGCAATGTATTTCCTGTAGCGGTTAGCACTGCGCAAGCTGCTCCACCACCTGAAACTACAAAATTGCTGATTTCATCAAAACTAATTGCATGAAAAAAGGGATCACTGTTTGGCTGAATATTATCAGAAGCACAAATACCTGCATAAGCTTGAATAGTAGTGCCACTTCCTACTTCATAAGCAGTTGAAGCATTTCTATTTCCACCTCCACAACTACTTGTAGTACTATTAAAGGTATGATTACCGCCAAACTGATGCCCCATTTCATGAGCAACATAGTCAATGTTGTAAGCATCACCTGTTGGATTTGGACTACCTGTTATTCCTCTTGCTTTACTAGGTCCGCAAACGCATTGTAACTGCGCCAAACCACCACCGCCAGTACTAAAAGTGTGACCAATATCATAATTGGCCGCACCAATATTTGCATTAATTACCGTTTGACTTTCATTAATTAATAAACCAGCATTATTGTTTCCGTTAAATGGATCAGATCCGGCATTTAAAAACTCTACAAGATTGTTGTTGGCTACTAAAACTAATCGTACAGCAACTTCCTGTTCATAAACACCATCAACTCTGTTTACAGAGGTTACGATTGCATTATGAAGGATATTTGGATCAGAACCTGCTGCAATGCCAGGAGCTTGAGCATATTCACCAGTACACGCTACAGCTAATCTATACGTACGAAGCTGAGTGCCCAAACAAGCGGCAGCCGTATTTGAAGGTGCAAATCGCATTGGTTCATCCGGCACTTCACACTGCATTTCTCTAGATTTTATTAAATCCTTTCTATAATAACTTATATAGTTATTTACATCCCCTACAGAAAAAGGATCAATATAATATGAACCGTTTGCAGATAAAATTTGAGCGTGGAATCCATTGGGTCCAATATCAAATCTGATTGATGCATAAGGATCATCTATTCCCTGACCAGCAAAAGTTCGTATATCAGGAAATTTAACCTGCAATGCAGGTTCTTGAATGCTACTCTCCCAAACATGAAACCTTGCAGGGGAACCATCAGGCTTTATCAATGTTAGTACGGGTGCTTGATTACGATAAAGATTTTGACTTTCGGAAGGCAAACTCCTAAGAAAAACTTTCATCGAATTAAAATTCAAAGAAACAGTTTTAAACTGTTGGGGGATTATTACCCTTTGCCCAATGTTTGGCAAGACTTTATTAGCTCCGAGGTCGTTAAAAAAAAGGTTTTGAGAAATACCTTTTTGATAAAACACCGAGAAAAATAAACCAATAAAGAATAATTTGTAAAATTTACTCATAAAAATGGTTTTGTTAAAAAATTTGTGTGCTAAAAATAAGCATATTTATATTAGAAAAAACTAATTAAAATAGTATGACACTAATTTTTTATAGGCGGCTGTCTTACAGGAAGATTAGATTCTTCCAATTTATCAGGCGGCCTGACATTTTCCGCCAAATCTGACCTAAAATAAGAGATATATTTTTTTGAGCTTTTGGGATAGTATGGCTCAATAAAATAATCGCCGTTTACAGAACGGACTTGAATATGCATTCCACCCGGTCCAGAATCACCTGATAATTGAGCATAAGGATCAGAGATTCCCTGACCTCTAATTGAGACAATTTTTATTTTTTCATTTGCACCTGCATCAATATCTACTTTCCAAATACGAAAACTAACCTTTTGACCTAATGGGTTTATGAGAATTAAAATTGCGGCCGACTCACGATTATTCAATTTTGATTCATAAGACAAAGTATCAAAAAATAATTTCGACTTACGTTCACAAAATTTAAGACCACGATACTTTTTTACTTTTACAGGATTTTCAATTGGGGAATCAAATTTTTTGTTTTGACCTAAATCTTTTAAAAAAACAGATTGCGATTGTAGCTTTTGATTAGTTATAAAAAAGGTAATACACAGGATAAATGTCTTCATTAATAATTAAATGTTTACTACTTACGAAGATATTGATATTATGAAATAAAAGGAAACGGTATATTTCAAAGATAAAAAAGCCATTGCATTTCTGCAATAGCTTTAAGAATTTAAGGCACTATGAAAGAGCCGGTCAATGGTGCTGAAGAAATGTTTTGACCACCGAAATTGTAATTCAAAACTGTGTTATAAGAATAATTTCCTGAGGCTAAACTAATTGGATTATTTTGGGAGAAGGGATAAGAATAAATAACAGTAGTATTAGTTTGAATATAAGTTAGTTTAAAAGTACCAGAGACTGGGCAATCTCCCACACCAAAGCGAGGGCCCGGACACAATATGCCATCACATTGTGAATAAATAAAATATTGGTTCCCCGTTAAAACTGGAAATACAGCTGCAGACATAGATTGATATTCTTCAGGTGTATATTTCCCTATCAAGTTTCCAGAAGCAGTTAAAGTAAGCGGACACGAAGAATTTCCTGGCGTATTATGATCCAATACGAGTGAATATGTCCCATTAAATTGTGGCCATGGAGTGCCTAATGTTGGCACATTTGATAGTCTATATGTGTACTTTCTCAGATATTCGCAAGAACCTCCGTATAAATAAGCGTCACAATTCGGATCAACAATCTCCATTGAACTGCTAAATAGTGTATGCGTAAAAGAAGGATTTGGAGCCAAGGGTGAAAATGTTACAGATGCAGGCGCTTCTCTTGGGAGTCCATCATAAATATCATCCAATGAAATAATCAAATATTCAATGTTCCAAAATTGGTCGCCACAGTTTCCTGCATCATAAGCGGTAACCATATTAAAATCACTTACATGGGTATTGCATTGACCTTTGCCTTGAAAACTATGCATATTCGCTCTAATTGATGTAAGCCATGTATTAACTCTTAAATCTATTTCTTCTTGTGTTGCACGCCAAGCTTGTATTTGCTGTGTGCCTTTTGCGCTAAAAACTTTCTTTTGAATTGTTGTTGAATTTTCAACAGTTGCTTTACTTGTTCTCTCAACCCCATTTTTCGAACAGGATGTAATGAAAATTTAAACAACAAACATTACAGACAATTTTTTCATAAAATTAATTTTTGATTAATAATTTGATTTGTAACAAGTATGTAAACCAAATTAGAAAACAAGGTGTTTCCAATTTTTCTTTGAAAAAAATTTAACTCTAGTAAAAATTCAATTCTATAAAAGAAAAATCCCGCCTTTACAAAAGCGGGATTTCAGTATTATAAGCGGTATTAAACCTTTAGTAACCCATATCGCCCATTCCAGGTGCGCCGTGGCTATGTGGTGCTTCTTCTTTCTTTGGTTTATCGGCAACTACACATTCTGTAGTGAGCAACATACCGGCAATAGAAGCTGCATTTTCTAAAGCTACTCTGGCAACTTTAGTAGGGTCAATAATACCTGCTTTCAGCATATTTTCATACTCTTCAGTACGGGCATTAAAACCAAAATCAGCTTTACCGTCTTTTACCTTATTTACAACCACAGAACCTTCCACACCTGCATTCGCTACTATCTGACGCAGTGGTTCTTCCAATGCTCTTCTTACGATAGCAGCACCGGTAGTTTCATCTTCATTAGCACCTTTAAATTTGTCTAAAGATTCTACTGCACGTATAAAAGCCGTACCACCACCTGCTACAATACCTTCTTCTACTGCTGCACGGGTTGCATGCAAGGCATCATCTACACGGTCTTTCTTTTCTTTCATTTCCATCTCAGTAGCAGCACCTACATTTAATACCGCAACGCCACCGCTCAACTTAGCCAAACGCTCTTGTAATTTCTCTTTATCATAATCAGAAGTAGTTACTTCTATCTGTGCTTTTATCTGATTGATGCGTGCTGTAATATCTTCTTTCTTACCCTTGCCACCTACAACTGTAGTATTATCTTTATCAATAGTAACAGTTGAAGCAGTACCCAGATAACTTATATCAGCATTCTCTAATTTATACCCTTGTTCTTCGCTGATTACAATACCTTTTGTAAGCACTGCAATATCCTGAAGCATTTCTTTTCTGCGGTCGCCAAAGCCGGGAGCTTTAACAGCAGCAACTTTTAAAGTACCACGCAGTTTGTTTACAACTAATGTAGCCAGTGCTTCACCTTCCAGGTCTTCGGCAATAATCAATAAAGGACGGCCACCCTGTGCTACTTTTTCCAGAATATGAAGAATGTCCTTCATATTGCTGATCTTCTTATCGTAAATCAAAATGTATGGATTCTCCATTTCTGCTTCCATTTTCTCGCTGTTGGTAACAAAATAAGGAGAGATATAACCACGGTCAAACTGCATACCTTCTACTACTTCTACCGTAGTTTCGGTACCTCTTGCTTCTTCTACAGTTATTACACCTTCTTTGCCTACTTTCTTCATGGCTTCTGCAATCAGTTTACCAATTTCTGCATCGTTGTTTGCAGATATTGCAGCCACTTGTTGAATTTTATTACTGTCATTGCCTACAGTTTGAGATTGCTTTTTCAAATGATCTACTACTTTGGCAACAGCTTTATCAATACCACGTTTTAAATCCATTGGATTAGAACCGGCAGCCACCATTTTCAAACCTTCACTGATGATGGACTGTGCCAGTACGGTAGCAGTAGTAGTACCATCGCCTGCAATGTCAGCAGTTTTAGAAGCTACTTCTTTTACCATTTGAGCACCCATATTTTCAATGGGATCTTCCAGTTCAATTTCTTTTGCTACGGTTACACCGTCTTTAGTTACTGATGGTGCGCCGAATTTTTTCTCTAATACTACATTGCGGCCCTTGGGTCCCAATGTTACTTTTACTGCATTGGCAAGTGTATCCACACCTTTTTTCATGCGGTTCCTTGCTTCCAGTTCAAATAATATTTGTTTTGCCATTTTATTTTTATTTGTTGATGAGTTAATTAAAAAATTAGATTGTAATTATACAATTGCCAGAATATCAGATTCTCTCATTATCAGGTAATCTTCACCGTCAATCTGAATTTCAGTACCGGCATATTTGCCATATAAAACCGTATCGCCTGATTTTACTGTTACGGGTTCATCTTTTTTACCAGGACCAGCGACGATAACCGTACCACGTTGTGGTTTTTCTTTAGCTGTATCGGGGATGATGATGCCTCCTGCTGTTTTTTCTTCGGCGGGAGCAGCTTTTACAATTACCCTGTCGTGCAATGGGGTAACGCTTACTTTTTTAGCCATAGTTGTATTGATTTATTGTTAAGTTTATAGAAACCCGGAAACCGGGCGGCGAAGGTACAGGAAATTCTATGCCGGATATACCGGAACTTGCCAAAATTTCACATTAACGAATATCTTGTCATGTTTTGAATCCTTTAATCCAAATAGCTTAGACAAAGTTTCATAAAACAATATCTGATAACAACATAATCCTTAATTGCTAAGATGTATCTTCGCCCCCATCCGTAGGGGTTCTTCGGATAAAAAAGTTCTTAGGCAATGATCAGCAGACGAAATATCAGGGTAAAAGTGATGCAGACCATTTATACTGTTAATACCCTTGAAGGAAAATCAATTGACCCTCAAAAAATTCTGGAACAACATTTTACACAAACCCGTGCCTTGCTGGTTTATCTTATCTATTTTTTAAGTGAAACAGCACGATATGTTGAAAGAGATTCACATCAAAGAGCATCCAAGCACCTGCCTTCGGCTGAAGACCTTAATGTAAATACCAAAATTGCAGGTAATGAAATTCTTTTAAAAATTTATGAAGATGCTTCTTTGCAACAGCAATTAAAAGAGTTAAAACCTGAACTAAAAATTGACAAGGAACTGATTCGAAAAATCTATCTCACCTTAGTTGAAACGGCCGAATATCAAACATACATTCATACAACCGGCAGAGATAAAGGAAGCGAAAGAAAAATAATTGAATTTATTTTGAATGATTTGATACTATCGAATGAAACAGTGATATCTCATATTGAGGAAATTTTTTCCAACTGGGATGATGATGGTGAAATGGTAGTACAGTTGCTGGCCGCCTATATTCAAAAACCTGGTTCCATCGCATTCAATCAACTGCTGGGAGCTGATAAAGAAAATTTTGCAAGAAGTTTATTAAAAACAGTTTTGGAAAAAAATGATTTTCTGCAATCTCTCATTATTCCCAAATTAAAAAACTGGGATCCAGAAAGGATTGCCCAACTGGATATGATAATGATGAAAATGGGTGTGGCAGAGTTTCTTTATTTTGAAACGATACCACCCAAGGTTACCATTAATGAGTACATTGATTTGGCTAAAGATTATAGTACACCACAAAGCGGCCATTTTGTAAATGGTATTTTGGATAATATCAATAAAGAGATGGAACAACAAGGCAAAATGAACAAAATAGAATATAAAAAACGAAACTGAGGCTAACATAAAAGCATTCTTTTTATGCTTTAGCCAATTCGCTTAAATTTGTCCACAAAATTTAATGGTCATGAAAAAAATATTCCTTTTTACTGCCGTTGTTTTTTCTTTTGCAGCTTGTCAGTCAAAAGATAAAAAAGTATCCGGATCCATTTCCGAATCTACTAATTCAAATAATGAGGCAAATGGCCAGGCCATTGCTGATGACCCTGCTACACTGACGACTATTCAATGGATTGACTCTATCAATACCAGTTTAGGAAGTCTGGTAAAAGAACAGTCAATAGAAGTATCCTTTCGTTTTAAAAATACTGGCAACAAAAATCTGGTTATCAAAGATGTTTCTGCATCCTGCGGTTGTACAATACCTGAGAAGCCACAAAAACCTTTTGCACCCGGAGAAGAAGGGGTCATAAGAGCTAAGTTTAACGGAAGTGGCAGCGGTCATATTTCAAAACATATTTTTGTAAAAGCCAATACTAAACCACAAACTGATTACACCCTCACATTTGAAGGTGATATGAAGGAATAACTTATTCGTTTTTAATTTTTAAACCAAGTATAATGAAATCAATTTTAAATCGTGTTTCACTGTTTGTAGTTACTACTTTAGTTTTTGTATCCTGTATGCCACCACAAGGAGGCGAACAGGGCAAAGGCGGGAGCTCATCGAACATCATGTCGTTGATTTTTCTACCGCTGATGATTCTGGTGTTCTGGTTATTTTTCATTCGCCCTCAATCAAAAAGAGCAAAAAATCAAAAAAAGTTTATTGAAGATATAGGCAAAGGAGATAAAATTGTAACTATTGCAGGTATACATGGCACCATCAACAAAGTAAATGAAGATGGCACATTGCAAATAGAAGTGAGTCCTGGCAGCTATCTTAAAATCGAAAAAAGCGCCATCAGTATGGACTGGACGGCAGCACTGAATAAACCTGCTGCAACAACAGACAAAAAATAATTTCTATAACTTATATTCATAAACCCGGAGGACTACTTCCGGGTTTTGTTTTATCTTGGACTTAAAGAATGAGATTTTTCTCACAAAAAAATATCATGTTAAAAATCGGACTTACAGGAGGAATTGGCAGTGGCAAATCAACAGTTGCAAAAATTTTTGAGACATTGGGTATTCCTGTTTATTATGCTGATGATGCTGCTAAAGAACTAATGAACACCGATCCGGATTTAAAAGAATTGATCATCAAAAATTTTGGCTCAAATGTTTATACCGATAATAAGCTGAACCGATCTTATCTCGCTTCAATCGTATTTGCTGATAAACTAAAATTAGAAATTTTAAATTCGCTGACACACCCTGCCACTATCAATGCTGCCAATGAATGGATAGCTTTACAAAAAGGTCCTTATATCATTAAAGAAGCGGCTTTACTTTTTGAAAG
>Ga0073900_10000697_pt1 | contig 20701 bp, 19 predicted proteins | sample KloWWTmetKNB5Kit_FD_66666 | JGI IMG/M metagenome (GOLD analysis project Ga0073900, IMG submission 66666) | Active sludge microbial communities from Klosterneuburg, Austria, studying microevolution and ecology of nitrifiers - Klosterneuburg... | ecosystem: Engineered > WWTP > Aerobic digester >...
TCCAGTGGCGCAACGGTTTGCGGCTGATCTGCGCGGGCTGACGAGTTGGCGAGCGCGGCTGCGTTTCGCGCTCAGCAACCTTTTCCCTTCGGCGCAATACATGCGCAACCGTTACCGCATCAAAAATAATTTGCTTGTGCCGCTGGCGTATCCGTATCGCTGGCTGGTGGGGGCGGCCAGCGCCATCAAACGCAAATGAGCAAAAAGCCGGGCATTTTTTTGGATCGCGATGGCGTTATCAATGTCAACCGCGCGGACTACGTGAAAACGTGGGACGAATTTGAGTTTTTGCCCGCCACGTTAGATGGGATGCGCGCGCTGGCCCTCATCCCCGCCCCCATCATCGTTATCACCAATCAGTCGGCCATCAACCGCGGTCTTGCGCTGCGCGAAAATGTGGATGACATTCATGCCCGCATGGTCGCCCACATTCAGCAAGCCGGCGGGCGGGTGGATGGCATCTTTCTGTGCCCGCATCGCCCGGATGAGAACTGCGCCTGCCGCAAACCGGCGTCTGGGCTTTTTTTGCAAGCCGCCGAAGAATTCAATCTGGAGCTTTCTCAATCCTATTTTATTGGCGATGCCGAAACCGATGTGTTGGCGGCTCTGGCGATTTCTGCCACGCCGCTGCTGGTGAAGACCGGGCGCGGCGCAAAGCACGCCCAGCGTTTGCAGCGGGCCAATATCCGCGTGGCGCAAATGTTTGATGATTTGAGCGCCGCCGCAGAGTGGCTTGCAAATCAGTTCCATGCGCAGCCCGTAAAACAATGAGCCTGCCCAACATCACACGAGATATTTGCAATGAATTACAAAATTGAGCGCCGCCAGAGTGTCACCTCAACGATGGATGCGATTCACTTTTTGGCAAAGCAAGGGCTGCCAGAGGGCGTGGTGGTGATGGCCGATGAGCAAACCGCCGGGCGCGGGCGGGCCGGGCACGAGTGGTTTTCTCCGCAGGGGGCGGCGCTGTATTGCTCGGTGTTGCTGCGCCCGGCGCTTGCCCCCGCTCAATTGGGCTGGCTGACCATGATTGCGGCGCTGGCCGCGCAAGATGCCGTGACGGCCTTTGCCCCATCACCCGCAAAGACAGGCATTAAGTGGTTTAACGATGTGTTGCTGAACGACAAAAAAGTGTGCGGTATTTTGGTGGAGTCCTCGTTTTTGGGTCAGGAAACTGAATACGCCGTGCTGGGGATTGGTCTGAACATCAATACCTCGTTTGGGGACGCGCCGCTGCTTGTGCAAAAAAAAGCCACCAGCCTTAAAAATGAAACAGGAATTGCGTTTGATGTTGAACAGGTGATGCAATTCTGGCTTTCGCGTTTTGCCGCCCGGTATGCCAGTTTGGTGGCACAAAGACAATCCCCCGCGCGCGAGTTTGCCCGCAGTTTGGTTACGCTGGGCAAACCAGCCACAATTCACGCAGGAGAGCGCATATACGAAGGCTTTGCCAAACGCATTGACAATGACGGCGCATTGGTCATGGAGATCAACGGCAAAGAGCAACGCATTATTTTTGGCGAAACCGTGTAGGCAACTGCAGGCTGGCTAAGCGGGTTGGGCAAAGTCCACCACAAAAATAATATTCCCCGCCAGGTGCGGCGCAATGCCCACGCCAATGTGCGTGTAACCTGCCGAGACGATTTGCGGCTTGTGCCATTGATCCTTCATCCACCAGTCAAAGGCGCCTTTTGCATTTGGGAAAAACGCCCAGTTCTCGGCCACAAAGCGCGTGGCATACCCAGCGCGGGTCACACGGTCAAAGGGTTTGGCGCCATCCGGGCCATCGTGCGCCCGCATTCCCAGGTTGAGCAAGTCATTCAGCGGCACAGATGCCAAATAGCTGGCCTGCGCCTGCGCGGCGTTATTCAATGCCGCAGAAAGCGAAAATTCCGCCAGGCTCAGCTCTCGGCGAACGCGGTTGTGCAATTCCAGCATATCTTGCTGCGCATTGCCAGATGGCGCACTCGCGCGGGCAACAGACTTGCGCCTTGTCGTTTTTGGGGCGGCTTTCTTTTTTGTTGTTTTTGCCGTTTTGGGTGCAGATGCTTTCTTCAAAATTCAGCTCCTTGCCCGCGCTTCCACCTTGCGCGCTTACGCATTCTTCTCAAAAAAAATTTGCACATAAAATCGTATCTTATTTTCAAATTGAAGTAAAGTTTAATTCGTAACTGGACTTGCGCAAAACAGAGTTACTCTCTGGAAAATGATGGAATAAACGAAAGGTTTGGTCGCAGAGGCGAGGCATTCGGGATTTTTTTGCGTAGGTTCAGGTGTAATTCGTCATTTGCAATTGAATTTGGATACGCAACTCTTAAACGCCTTTTTGCCCGATGGCATTTTGGCCGATGAAATTATCGCAAAAGCGGCGGAGGTGATCCGCGCGGGCGGGCTGGCCGCCTTCCCCACCGAGACCGTGTATGGGCTTGGCGCAAACGCGCTGGATGGAAACGCGGTGGCAAAAATTTTTGAGGCCAAACAACGCCCGCTCAATGACCCAATCATTGTGCATGTGGCCGATGGCGCCTGGGAAGAATTAGCCGATGCGCACAACGCAGAAATGCGCCAAATGGCGCGGGCGCTGGCGCGGGCGTGCTGGCCCGGCCCGCTCACGCTGGTGCTCCCGCGCGGGGGGCGCATCCCCGCCAATGTGACCGCTGGCCTGGACAAAGTGGGGTTGCGGATGCCCGCCCACCCCGTCGCCCTCGCGCTCATCCGCGCCAGCGGCGTGCCCATCGCCGCGCCCAGCGCCAACCGGTTTGGCCACACCAGCCCAACCACCGCCGCGCACGTTTTGGATGACTTGCGCGGGCGAATTGATCTGGTGTTGGATGGCGGCCCGGCGAGCATTGGCGTGGAGTCCACCGTGTTGGATTTAACGGGCGCAGCGCCGCAGATTTTGCGCCCCGGCGGCCTGAGCCGCGAACGGTTGGAGGAAGTTTTGGCCCGCCCGGTCTCCATCCGCCAAAGACAAACCCCAAACCAAAGCGAGGCCATGCCCGCCCCCGGCATGCTGGAGCGGCATTACGCCCCCGGCGCAAAACTCATCCTTTGCAAAGATACACCAGACCTGCTGGCGCGGCGCGAGGCGTATGCGGCGCAAAAATTGCGCGTGGGCTTGCTCATCACACAGGCGCAAAGCGCGGCCTGCGCCGGGCTAACCCCGCAATTTGTGATGGGAAATGCGCTGGCCGAGATCGCCCGCGAGCTATATGCCGGGATGCGCGCGCTAGACGCCGCTGGCGCGCAGGTCATCCTCATCACCCAAGTGGAACGCACCGGTCTGGGCGAGGCCATTGCAGACCGGTTAAGACGCGCCGCGGCTTAAAAGGGTGAAGGGAGAAGAGTGAAGAGTGAAATGCGGTTTTCCTTCACCCTTCTCCCTTCACCCTTCACCCTTTTTGCGCTAGTTCCACAAACGTGCGCACGCCAAAACCCCACGCGCCGCGCACAAGGTAGCCGGTGGTTTTGGTAGAAAAATCCATCGGGGCCATGTCTATGTGCGCCCACGGGTAAACCGGGTTGCCATCTGCGCCTTCCACAAAGCGGCGCAAAAACCAGGCGCTTGTGCCCACCCCGCCCGTCCTTCCGCCGCTATTTTTAATGTCCGCCGTGTCGCTCCTGATCGCCTCGGCATATTCTGGGAAGAGCGGCATGCGCCACACGCGCTCACCAGCGGCAGATGCAGCGGCTTGCACCTTTTGCGCCCAATCTTCATCGCTAAAAAACGCGCCCGCCGCAATTTCCTTCCCCAGCGCCACGCCTGCCGCGCCGGTGAGCGTGGCAATATCCACCACGCCGGCGGGGTTAAAGCGTTTGGCGTAATGCAGGGCGTCGGCCAAGATCAGGCGGCCCTCGGCATCCGTGCTGATGATTTCAACCGTCAGCCCGCTCATCATGGTCAGCACATCGCTGGGGCGATACGCCGCGCCATCGGGCATGTTCTCCACCAGCGGCATGAGGCCCACCACCGGGCGCGAGACACCCAGTTTGGCGATGGCCTGCATCGCGCCCAGCACCGCCGCCGCGCCGCTCATGTCGCCTTTCATCGCGCCCATGTTCTCGCCGGGTTTGAGCGTGATGCCGCCGGTGTCAAACGTGACACCTTTGCCAATGAGAACCAGCGGGGGCGCGGTGTTCCCGGCGGGCCGATGCTCCATCACCACAAAGCGGGGCGGGTTGGCCGTGCCCTGCGAGATGCCCATCAACCCGCCCATTTTTTCGGCGGCAATTTCTTTCTCGGTGAGCACGGTGCAAGCCAGCCCGGTTTGAGCCGCCACATCTTGGGCAATGGCCGCAAAGCTGGCGGGGTTAATCATGTTGGGCGGGCGATTGATAAGCGTGCGGGTCAGGTTTTGCGCGGTGGCGATGATCTCGCCATCTTTTGCGCCAGCCTCAAGCGCGGGCAGCTGCGCCGCGTCTGCGGTGAGCAAAAATAGTTGTTCGATGGCGCTCTGGTCGGCGCGGCTCTTTTGCTCGGTGTGGGTGTATGTGCCAAGGATGGCGCCCTCAATTGTGGCCTGGGCCGCCTCGCGCGGGTTGAGGCCGCCAATGCCCGCGCCGTGCGCGATTGACGCGACCGTTTTGCAGCCCAGCTCTTTGGCCTTGCGTGCGGCTGTGCCGCTGGCCTGGCGCGCCTTGTCCAGCGTAAAATCGCTGGCTTTGCCCAGCCCCACCAAAATAACGCGGGGGGATGGAATAAGCCCGTGCGTGTAGACCACTGCGATCTCGTTGAGCTTGCCTTTGAAGTCGCCCAGTTGAATCAGTTGGCTGATCGCGCCATTCGTGGCGCCATCCACCGCGCCGGTTGCCCCGCCGGGCAATGAGACGCCCTCAAATAAATTGACGATGAGCGCATCGGCTTTGACGGTTTGGATGTGTTTGTTGAGGACAGAGATGTTCATGCACAGGATTGTAAGCCCGCGCAAGAGTTATTGGGTATTGGGGATTGGAGATGAGAGGGAAGGTGTATCCCTAAAGCCCTTCGGGCACTTTCACGCGCATCGTTTCGGCGTCAAGGTCAATCTCAAGGATGACGCTCTCAATGGCGGGCAGGAGCAGCTCGCGCGGGCCGCCTTGCACAACATACACATCATTCGCGCCAGTGCCCAGCACATCGGCCACCTCGCCCAGTTCCGCGCCGTTTTCATCCAGCACCTTCAGGCCGATGAGGTCGTGGGCGTAATACTCGCCATCCTCAAGATCGGGCAGGTCGGTCTCATCCACAAACACCTCCAACCCGCGCAGGGTTTCTGCGGCGTTGCGGTCTGGCACCTCTTTCAGCTTGAACAAAAACGCATCCTGATGCCCGCGGGCATGGGTCACGGTGTAGGGCTTGCGGTCTTTGCCGAGGTAAACCTGCTTCACATCCATTAGAACCTCAAACATCTCCGGCTCGGTTTGCACTTTCACCTCGCCTAAAATGCCGTGCGGGCGGGTGATTTTGCCAATGAAAATAAGCGTGTTTGTGTTCATGAAGAGTGAAAATAAAAAAATAAGAAACAAGAAACAAGAAAACGCGCCCGGCGCAATTTCTTATTCCTCATTTCTTATTTTATTTGCGTATCTGCGCCAGCGCGGCAGAGTGCGGTTCAGTTAATCTCCAGCGCCACGCGCTCGCCCTGCTTTTCGGCGGCAATATCCAGCACAATGCGGATGGCGTTGGCGATCTTGCCCTCGCGTCCAATCACGCGCCCGGTCTCGTCCTTTGCCACGAGCAGCTCATACACTGTCCCGCGCCGCTGGCGATACTCGTTCACGCGCACCGCCTCGGTGTCATCCACCAAATGCTGCGCAATGTATGCGATGAGGTCTTTCATGTTGGTAGCGTGTAAAGACGCAAAATAATGCGTCTCTACCAAGCCTACTTCTTGTCTTTCTTTGGCTTCCGGCCAGTGCCCGGCTTAACCACGCGGCCAAGGTTGGTGCGCTGGTCAATCGCAGGAGCGCTGGCGTAATGCGCCTCGGCTTCCTGAAGCAAAACCTCGGGGGCTTCGCCTTTCATCAACCGCGCATAGCGATCCATCGTGCCAGCCTTCTTGAAGATCTGCTGCACGCTATCGCTGGGCTGCGCGCCCACTTTCAGCCAATACAATGCGCGATCCTCCGCCACCTTCACCGATTCCGGCTGGGTGCGCGGGTTGTATGTGCCCACAATCTCGATGAAGCCGCCATCACGGGGCGCTTCTTTGTCTGCCACAACGATGCGATATGAAGGCTGCCCCTTCGAACCCATCCGGCGCAATCGAATACGAACCATATTTTTCCTGAACTCCTGAAATTACTACTTCGGTAAGCGGATTTTACTTGCCCGCAAACCATCAATTATAAGCGGTAATAAAATGCAAAATGCAAAACGCCAAAATGCACCGAATCCGCCCCGTTTTAATTTTTAACTGGACTTACGCAAAGCCGAGTTAATTTCGTGAAAATGATGAAATAAACCGAAGGTTTAGGCGTAGGGGCGAGGCATGCCTCGCCCCTACGCGCCATTCCACGCGTTAAAGGAAGTTTTTGCGTAAATCCAGTTTTAATTCTTAATTCTTAATTTTTAATTGCTATTTGCCCCGCCCTGTCATGCCGTTAAACATGCCGCGCATGCGCGGGTTACTGCTCAGTTGTTTCATCATCTTCTGCGTCTCGCGGAATTGGTTGAGCAACTGGTTGACATCCGTCACCGTCACGCCGCTGCCAGTTGCCACGCGCCGCTTGCGCGATGCGTTGAGCAAATCTGGGTTGCGGCGCTCCTTCATCGTCATCGAGTTGATGATGGCCTCGACCTTGGAGAATTGCTTTTCCGTGTCCACGCCTGCAAGCTGACCCTTGATCTGGTTGTATCCGGGCAACATCTCCAGCAGGTTTTGCAGAGGCCCCATTTTGCGCACCTGCTTCATCTGCTTCAAAAAGTCATCCAGATCAAACTTGGCCGTCATAAACTTCGCGGCGGCCTTCTCAGCTTCCTTCTCGTCAAAATCAACCTGGGCTTTCTCAATCAGCGAGAGCATATCGCCCATGCCCAAAATGCGGCTGGCCAGGCGGTCGGGGTAAAACTGCTCAAACGCATCGGGCTTTTCGCCGGTCGCCAAAAACTTAATCGGCACGCCGGTCACGGCCCTCATGCTGATGGCCGCCCCACCGCGCGCGTCTCCATCCACCTTTGTGAGAATGAGGCCGGTGATGCCCAGCCGTTTGTTAAACGCATCCGCAACGTTGACGGCTTCCTGGCCGGTCATGGCGTCGGCCACCAAAAGAATCTCGCACGGTTTGGTGCGCTTCTTCACTTCCTCAACTTCGGCCATCATGCGATCATCAATTTGCAGGCGGCCAGCGGTGTCCAAAATCACCACGTCAAACGCGCCCTGAATCGCCTTGGAAATGGCGTGTTCGCAAATAAGCGGGGGTGCAACCGTGCTGCCCTCGCTGTGCACAGCAATACCCAATTGTTTGCCCAGCGTCTCCAATTGGGTGATGGCAGCCGGGCGATAGGTGTCTGCGGCCACCAGCATGGGCTTGCGCCCGGCGTTGCGCAATCGCAAGGCAAGTTTGGCGGCGGTGGTTGTTTTGCCGGTGCCTTGCAACCCCACCAGCATCACCACTCGCGGCGCAGGGCCGCCCAAATCCAGCTTGCCGCCCTCGCCCAACGTGGTCAAAAGCTCATCATGAACAATTTTCACCACCGCCTGGCCGGGGGTCAGGCTTTTGTGCACCTCTGCGCCAACGGCGCGCTCGCGCACACGGGCCAGAAAATCCTTGACAACCTTGAAGTTGACATCGGCTTCCAACAAGGCCACGCGCACCTCGCGCAGAGCCACATCAACATCCTGTTCATTCAGAATGCCGCGCTTGCCGAGGCGGTCAAACACCGCTTGTAATCTATCGCTGAGACCTTCAAACATGTGTGAAAAGCCAGAAATTCTAACATGGCGGGGGTGTTAAGAAGATGGCAACAATCCCCACATTCATCCCGCGCAAAGCCGTTTTACCCGGCCTGTTTTACCCAGCGCGGGTTATACAGCTTGTGCTGCCCAATGAACAAGTTTATTTGCGCAGTGTGTTCCTGCACATGGCGCATGTTGTAAAGCAGCATTTCGCCAAATGGCAGCTTTACCCATCCAAATTCGCAGATGGATTGGGCGCGGGCCTCGGTCAAGTTTTCAATGGTGGTTTTGCACTTGGCGCGGCCATACGCCAAATAGGCCAAAATTTCATCTTTTGTGAATGCGCGCGGCGGAACCACACCCGCCGGGTCCAGCTCTTCCAAGCCAAACGGCGGGGGCGGCGCAAAATCATCCGGCGAGTTGGTCAGGTAAAAATCCAGCCAAAACAGCACGTGCGCGGCAATGCACCACACCTCAGAGAAACGCGGCTCAATATCGTCAATCGGCCACATTTGCCCATGCCAAAGCGCATCTGGGCAGGCGCGGATGGCGTTCTCCAGCATGTCAATCGCCGCGCCAAATTGATTCCAAAGGGTGGTTTTCCAAAAGGTGTTCTGTTGCCCCAGCGCTTTAATCGCCTCGCTTTCCGCATCGGTCAAAATGATGTGAGATGTTGTCATTGGCGCATCCTTTTTCTAAAACAAGTCTATCATTTTCGACGTTATTTTGCCAAACACAGATTAAACATCGCCGCGCAATTTCTTACTGGACTTACGCAAAGTTGAATCTAAATCACTCAAAAAATGATGATATGTCATGCTGATCTTGCCAAAGGCAAAGCCTTTAGGCGAAGCATCTCTGGCTAACTCATTCTTAGGCTAAATTTGCCAGAGACCCCTCGCTATCGCTCAGGGTGACAAGCATTACTTTTTCGCGAATAACATGTTTTGCGTAAGTCCAATTCTTATTTCTTATTTCTTATTTCCTCTTCTGGGCTGCCCTCGCTCGCAACAATCACCCTAATCGGCACGCCGCCCACAAAAACGCCTGGCGGCACATCGCGGTTGACCAGGCTCATGGCGCTCACGGTGGCGCCCTCGCCAATGACCACGCCCGGCAAAATGGTGCAGTTTGCGCCAATGGTGGCATCTTTGCAAATATGCACCGGCCCGCGCCGCCATTCGTGGCGCATAAATTCGTGCGCCAAAATCACCGTGTTGTAACCCACAATCGCGTCATCCTCAATCGTGATGTCTTGCGGGAAGAAAATGTCCAGCGTGACGCCCAGCCCCACCGCCCCAAACGGCGCGACCTTTGCGCCCACCATGCGATAAAACAACCGCTTGAGACCAAACGTGGGCGCAAACCGCGCGGCGTAAATCCAAATGGCGTTCCAGGTCACGCGCAAAAGCCCGCCCGCGTGCCGCGAGAAATACCAAAGCGAGGCGTGCTCGCCGGCGCTGGGATGGGTCTCGCAGCGCGCTTTGCGCAAGTCGGTGGATGGAAGCTCGGTCAAAACAAGGTTATTCTAGCGGACAAGTGAGTCATCAGCCATCGCCCAGCGCCGCATATCCAACACACTGCTAATATCCATCCAACAAAAAACTAATGCGCGGGTGTTTTCATTGGTACATCAAGAGATAACTCACGGGGCGAAGCTTTCGAGGAATCTTGACACATCATACGTGGTGCTTGTTCCCAAAATGCTTTGCCCTAACCCATGCGGAGGCGGAATATGAATTTGAACAAATACACCGAAAAAGCGCAAGAGGCGCTGCTGGCAGCCCAAACAATGGCGCAGGAATACGGCCAGCAAAGCATTGAGCCAGAGCATTTGCTTTTGGCGCTCATCCAGCAGCAAGATGGCATCGCCACGCCGCTCATCACGGCGGCGGGGGGCAGTACGGCCCGCCTGCGCGACCTGACCGAGCGCAACATCAAGGACAAGCCCAAAGTGAGCGGAGCCACCGGCGATGTGCGCATGTCGCGCGAGGTGAGCGCCATCACAGACAAGGCCGAGGCCGAAGCGGAGCAAATGAAGGACGACTTCGTCTCGACCGAGCATCTGCTCATCGCCCTCGCCGACCCATCCACCCTGCGCACGGGCCGCCCGCCCGCCGCCACCCGTATTTTGAATGAAAACGGCGTGACCCGCGACTCGTTGCTCAAGGCGTTGGTGAGCGTGCGCGGCAACCAGCGCGTGACCTCGCAAAACCCAGAGACCACGTATCAAGCGCTGGAGAAATATGGCCGCGATTTAACGCAGATGGCCGAGCAAGGCAAGCTGGACCCGGTGATTGGGCGAGACGAGGAAATTCGGCGCGTCATCCAAATTTTGAGCCGCCGCACCAAGAACAACCCCGTGCTCATTGGCGAGCCGGGCGTGGGCAAAACCGCCATTGCCGAAGGGTTGGCCCAGCGCATTGTGCGCCGCGATGTGCCAGAAGGCTTGAAGAACAAACGCCTGATCGCGCTGGATATGGGCGCGTTGATTGCGGGCGCAAAATATCGCGGCGAGTTTGAGGAACGGCTGAAGGCTGTGCTCAAAGAGGTCACATCCAGCAACGGCAAAATTATTTTGTTTATTGACGAGCTGCACACGGTGGTGGGCGCGGGCAAAGCCGAGGGCGCGATGGACGCGGGCAACCTGCTCAAACCCATGCTGGCGCGAGGGGAGCTGCACTGCGTGGGCGCAACCACGCTGGATGAATACCGCAAGCACATTGAGAAGGATGCCGCGCTGGAGCGGCGCTTCCAACCGGTGATGGTGGATGAGCCGAGCGTGGCCGACACGATCAGCATTTTGCGCGGGTTGAAGGAGCGCTACGAAATTCATCACGGCGTGCGCATTCAAGATGCGGCGGTGATCGCCGCGGCCACGCTGAGCGCCAGATACATCCCGGATCGGCAACTGCCAGATAAGGCCATTGACCTGATTGATGAGGCGGCCAGCCGCGTGAAGATGGAGATTGACTCCAAACCCACCGCGTTGGATGAGATTGACCGCAAAATTTTGCAATTGGAGATTGAGCGCGAGGCGTTGAAGCGCGAGAGCGACGACGCCAGCAAGGAACGGCTGGGCAAGATCGAGGGCGAGATTGCCAGCGAGAAGGAAAAGAGCAACGCGTTGCGCGCCCAGTGGGAGCAGGAGAAAACCGCCATCCAAACCGTGCGCGGCATCCGCGAAAAGATGGAGCAGGCACAGGTTCACATCGAACAAGCGGAGCGAGACGCGGATTTGGGCAAGGCCGCCCAGTTGCGCTACGGCACGCTGCGCGAGCTGGAGACGCAGCTCAAAGCGGCCCAATCCAAACTGAGCGAGTTGCAAAAAGGCAACCCGCTGCTCAAAGAAGAAGTGGGCGCGGATGAAATCGCGGCGGTGGTCTCGCGCTGGACGGGTGTGCCCGTGACGCGGCTGGTGGAAGGTGAGATGAGCAAACTTACCCGCATGGAAGATAACTTGCGCCAGCGGGTGGTGGGGCAGGATGAGGGCCTGCGGGCGGTGAGCAATGCGGTTCGCCGCGCTCGCGCCGGGCTGCAAGACCCCAACCGACCCATCGGCTCGTTTATCTTTTTGGGGCCAACCGGCGTGGGCAAAACCGAGACCGCCAAGGCGCTGGCCGAGTTTTTGTTTGACGATGAGCACTCGGTGGTGCGGATTGATATGAGCGAGTATCAGGAGAAGCACACCGTCTCGCGGTTGATTGGCGCGCCCCCAGGCTACGTGGGCTACGACGAGGGCGGCCAGTTGACCGAGGCCGTGCGTCGCAAGCCATACTCGGTGGTGCTGTTTGATGAGATTGAGAAAGCGCACCCGGAAGTGTTCAACGTTTTGCTGCAATTGCTGGATGATGGCCGCCTGACCGATGGACAGGGCCGCACAGTGGATTTTAAGAACACGATTGTGATCATGACCAGCAACTTGTTGACGAAGGAGTTGGAGGAGAGACGGAGGACGGAGGACGGAGGACGGAGCAAAAAGACGGCTGGCGCAGCCCAGTCATCCGTCTCCCGTCTTCCGTCTTCCGATCGTGACTGGGTTGTGAAGGAGCTGCAAGCCTATTTCCGCCCGGAATTCCTCAACCGAATTGACGAGATCGTGGTGTTCAACGCGCTGAGCGAGAAGGATATTGAGCGGATCGTGGAGATTCAGCTTGATTACTTGCGCAAGTTGATGGCTGACCGGAAGTTGAGTTTGGAGCTAACCGCCAAAGCGAAGACGCATTTGGCAGAGGTGGGCTATGACCCGGCGTTTGGCGCGCGCCCGCTCAAGAGGGCCATCCAAAGCGAGTTGCAAGACGCGCTGGCGCAGGCCATTTTGGAAGGCAAGTATCACGAGGGAGATACGGTCAAAGTGGACGAGAAAGACGGCGAGCTTGTGCTGAGTTAAGGAAGTTGATAGTGACAAAAAAGGAGTCGGACTGCTCAGGCTTGCGCAGACTAAAAATCTGGCAAGCCCGCAGTCCGACTTCTTAGCGAGTCATCCGCGCCTGGTCAGACGTTTGTGGTTGTGTCTTGTTTGCGGCGGCGCACCCAAAATGGTTCTATAACTCCATTATTTTTTATACTGCGCCAAAGCAAGTACAGCCCGGCAGCCGTTGAAACCAGCAGCGCGGCCAGCGTAGCCTCTGCACCAAACCCATCACCAGAAAGAAGCGACGGCCCGCTTAGCGAGCCATTCAACAAGCCTTCCACTGGGTTGCCCGAAACAGGCACGCCATAAATGCCTCCCTGCGCAAAGTTCCACGCAAAGTGAATACCCATCGCCAGCCACAACCGGCGTGTAAACATATACGCCGCGCCAAGCAAAATGCCCGCCTCTACCGCGATGGCGAGGGTTGAGAACCAGGTTGCGTTAGAGTTGGCATGGTGAACTGCGCCAAAAATAATGGAAGAAATGACAAGCGCCATCCATGTACCCAGCCCTTCTTCGGTGATGCGGAAAAGAATGCCGCGAAACACAATCTCTTCAAACACGCTGGAGAGAATTGAGATTAAGATAATGGGGCCTAACACGCTGACAGGGTTTGTGCCATTTACGTGATACGCGCCCAAAACCCACAACAAGCCAATGGTGAGTGTGAACAAAATAAAGCCAAGCACCCAGCCTTTGCCCCATTCCTGCGCGGCGCCCTTTATCCCCAATTCGGTAACGGGGCGACGCTCCAGCAGACGCACAAACAGCGCGTACGCAAAACAACTAAAAATAGCCAGCACCAGCGTAAAAAAGATGGCCAGAGCATAGTTTTCGGTTATTCCAGCGGTGGAAAATGCCACAATCTGCGTCACGGCATTCAACGTCATAAAAATCACAATGCCCAACACAAGTCTAACAATCGGATGTCGAATAATTTTTGCCAAAATTGATCTCATTTAAAACTCCATTAACTTCTACTTTACCCGAAGCCGCCGCAAAGTTGCCCTGCCCTTCAATCTCATGCGTGCTCATGCGTGGTAATGCGCGGCGCAGGCACAATCATTTCCTGTTTGTTCGGGTTTTGATCCTGTTCAAAATGGCGTGGCGGCTGCATGGGTCAAGACCCACTCACGCCATACATTTGCCCCCAGAAACTCACTTTTCATACGCGCGGCAAACTAAAGCTGAACACGCTGCCGTGCTTGCCATCGCTCTCCACCCAAATGCGGCCTTTGTGACCCTCGATGATGGCGCGGGAGATAAACAATCCCAGCCCCGCGCCCTGCGTTTTGCGGGTGAGGGTGTTATCTATGCGATGAAAACGCTCAAACAAATTTTTCTGGTCTTCTGGCGAGATGCCGCTGCCCTGATCGGCCACCGAGATGATCACCTCACGCTCGTTGACCGCGCTGTATACGCGAATGGTGGAACCTTGCGGCGAATACTTAACCGCGTTGGTGATGAAGTTGCGTAACACCTGCACAATCCGCGCTTCATCCGCGTAAACCAGCGGCAAATCCGAGGGCACATCCACCACCAGTTTGTGCGTTTTTATTTGCGGCTTTATTTTTTTAATGACATCCCGCGCCAGCGCGTCTATATCCAGCTCCACCGGCATCAACTTCAGGCCGCCCGCCTCCACCCGGCTGGCATCCAGCAAATCATCAATCAGCTCGGTCAGGCGGTCGGTTTCCTCCTCAATCACGCCCAAATATTCACGCAGCAAAGCCGGTTCCCAGTTGGCGTTGGGGCGGTTGAGCGTGCTGGCATACCCCTTGATGATGGCGACCGGCGTTTTAAGCTCGTGCGAGACGACCGACATGAAGGTGGACTTCATTTGGTCGGCCTCGCGAAAGCGAGAAATATCGCGAAAGTCGGCCACGATGCTGTTCAATTTGCCATTGGCCTCAAACAAAGCGGTGAAATAAACCTCCACGCCAATGCGTTTGCCATCCGCCCGAACAAGATCCGCCTCCAGCATGAGCGGGCCTTTTGCGCCAATGATCGGCCAGCCCATGGCCTCGGCCTCGGCCAGCGTGCTGCCCGCGCGTTTTCTCTCCAGCCGAATCACGTTCTCAAACAGCTCACCTTTCACGTCCTCCGCGCCAAGATCGGTCATGCGTTCCAAGGCCTGGTTAAAAGTGGTGATGTGATGCTCCCCATCCATGATGATGACCCCATCCGCGCTAAACTCCAGCACGGCATCCAGGCGTTTTTTTTCCGCGTTTAGCGCGGCGTAAAGCTGGGCGTTGTGCACAGCGATGGCCGCCTGATCGGCAAAGGTTTGCAGCATGGCGCGGTCGCTGGCTGTCAGCCCGCCCACCGTGCGAAAAACATACAGCCGCCCCTGCGATTCGTCGCGCACCCGCAACGGCAAAGACACCACCTGCCACATCCCCAGCCCAAACTCTTTGGCAATGGCGATGAGGTTGCGTTCCAGCACATCCCGCCCTTCATCCAGCGTGGTGGCCCGCTGCAAAATGGGGTTTAGCTGGGTGAGCAGCGGCGCGGGCACGCCATACGTTTGGTAGATGTGATACCGCTCGCCATTTTCTTCCAGCGCCACCAGCCCGGCGTGGCCGTTCAACACCTCCACCGCGCTCTGCACAATCAGTTTGAGCACGGCGTTCAGGTCAAGCTCGGATGTAATGGCGCGGGTAATTTCTAACAGCGTATCGCGCTGGCGAACTCGGTAATCTGGAAGCATGGTGAGGATGATACTTTAATCCCGGGCTTGCATGTACGTTAAGAAAATTGAAAGCCATGCGATTGAAATCGCGCCTGGCGAGCCTTTGGCTGAGCGTCCGCCTGCGCGGACGCAGCCCGTGTCGGCGCAGGCCGACACTCGGCAGAATGCCCCTCAGGCGCGATTTCAATCGCACAGCCAAAGAAATTTAACCAGTCAGTTTGTCGTTTACATTCCCCGCGCGGCGTCCAGCATCCCCCGCCAGGCAATCTCCACATCCGCGGGTTGGGTGCGCCAATTGCTAAACGCGGCCCGCATGCCCGCAACGCCTTTGTAAACGGTGGGCGAGAGGAAGGTCTGGCCGCCATCGCGCAGGCGCTGCAAAAATTGGACGACCTGTTCTGCCGAGGCGCCAGCTTCGCCAAGGGTAAACGGCACAACATTCATGCGGGCGGGGGCCAACAGCCGGAATGCGGATGACCCGGCGATGCGCTCTTCCAGCAGCTTGGCGCGGGCGCAACTGGCCTCCACCATTTCGCGGTAGCCCTCTGCGCCATACGCCATGAGGGTGAACCAAACCGGCAACGCGCGAAGCCGGCGCGAATTTTCTGGGGTGAGGTGAAGCGCATCGGCGGCGTTTGGCTCGCCCAAATACGCCGCCCCCGCATTCTGAAACACCTCGGCCTGCCAGTTTGGGTGGCGCGTGAATTGAACGGCGGAATCGTAGGGCACATTCAGCCATTTGTGGGCATCAACGGCAATTGAATCGGCGGCCTCCCATCCCGCAACCAAATGCCGGTATTTGGGCGAACAGGCCGCAAACCCGCCAAAGGCTGCATCCACATGCAGGTAAAAATTAAACTCTCGTTTTAGCTGGGCGATGGCTTCAAGGTCGTCAAAATCTACCGTGTTCACCACGCCCGCGTTTGCCACAACGATGCACGGCTGCCCGGCAAGCTCTTGCAAGGCGCGTTTTAGCGCGGCTGTGTTCACCGCCTCGCGGTCTGGCAGGGTTGGCACCGGGCGCAGGCTGGCCCTGCCCATGCCCAACATAGACAGGCTTTTGTAAACGCATGAATGCGGCGACCCGCTCAGAACGATGGGAGTTGGCAGGCCGCCCAACCCATCTGCCGCAATGTTTTGGCCGTGTTGAGCGCCCCACCACTGCCGCCCAATAGCCAGCCCCACAAAATTGCTCATGGTTGCGCCAGATACAAACCGCCCCGCAAAATCATCGGGCAGGCCAAACAGCTCGCGCAGCAGGCTGGTGGCGCTGGCTTCAATGTGCGCGGCGGCCATGCTGGTGCGGTCCGAGGCGTTCTGGTCATAGGCGCTGGTCAGCCAGTCGCCCATCAAGGCGGCGGGAGTGCTGCCACCAGTGACAAAGCCAAAGTAGCGCGGCCCAGCGCTCCCGCTCATGGCATCGCCATAAATTTGAGTGAAGTTTTGCAACGCCTGTTTTGCGCCCAACCCCCGCGCGGGCAAGCGGGCCGGCGCGGGGCCATCCCAGCTTGCGTTGGCTGGCCGCGCGGCCACATCGCTCAAAAAACGGGCGGCTTCATCGCGGGCCAGTTGCAACAACGCGGGCAGGTTTTGACTATCGGTTTGGAGGGGGGAGATGGGATTCATGCGCGGGGGATGATACACGCACCCACGCGAATTGCGAAGAAACAGCAAACGCTTTGTGCGGGTGTGTATAATCGCGGCTTCAATTTTAGATTTGGGTCAAGAAGCCCGACGCCACAAAAACGCGTCGGGCTTTTTTATTTGGCCTTTTTCGCAAGGAGCAAAAAAATCATGTAACGCATAGCAAAAGCAGCTTGCCAGGATGCACGACCTGTTTTCCCCCAAGTGAACAATCGCAGGTGACCGTGATCGTCACGTTTGGAAAAACAAATTAAAAAGGAGTTCCTGACATGCTTCTCAAGAAAGCATTTTCTTCGCCCCTTCCTCCAAGTCGTGGATGGATGCGAGACAACCAAACCGGCTCGCTGGTCGAGCGGTTTGTAAAAGCCGCCAAGAATCCCATCGTCCGCAAGAATGTGGCTGTTTTGATGACCGGCAAACTGCTCGGTCTCGCCATCATTACGTATCTCATCAGTTGGATGTTGCCCACGCGCGCCCTTGCCGCGGTGGCCGCAGAAGTCGTTGACCCGGTAAACGCCATCAACACGGTGTGGGTTCTGGTGTCTGCCTCGTTGGTGTTTTGCATGCAAGTGGGTTTTGTGATGCTCGAGGCCGGGTTCGCCCGCTCGCGCGAATCGGTGAACGTTTTGGTGGAAGGCATTGCCGACACCTGCATTTGCGGCATCACCTTTTGGGCGTGGGGGTTTGCCTTCATGTTTATGGATGGCACGCCGTTTATTGGCACGCACGGGTTCTTTTTGCAGGGCTTGCCCGCCACGTATGGCTCAACGGGCGTTCCCCTGCTGGCGTTTTGGCTGTTCCAGTTCACCTTTGCCGACACCTGCTCCACAATCACATCTGGCGCGATGGTGGGCCGCACCGGTTTTCTGGGCGACCTTTTGTATAGCGTGGGCGTAACCGGTTTCATCTACCCCATTTTGGGGCACTGGGCCTGGGGGCCAGATGGCTGGCTGGCGACCATGAGCACGCCCTTCCGCGATTTTGCGGGGTCAACCGTGGTGCACACCGTTGGCGGCGTGATCTCTTTGGCGGGGGCGCTTGTGCTGGGGCCGCGCATTGGGCGGCGGTTCAAGCGCGATGGCGGCGGCCCGTGGCCCGCGCACGACATCATCATTGGCGCAAGCGGCGGCCTCATTTTGTGGTTTGGCTGGTATGGCTTCAACCCCGGCAGCACATTGTCTGGGATGGATATTCAGGGCATTGGGCGCGTGGCGTTTAACACCACGCTGGCCGCGGTGGCCGCTGGCATGGCCGCTTTGTTGATTGGGTACGCCCGCAACAAAATTTGGGATCTTGGCCTCACGGTCAACGGATTCCTCGGCGGTCTGGTCGCCATCACCGCGCCGTGTTATTGGGTAGACCCGTTTGGCGCGTTCATCATTGGCGCGGTGGCGGCGTTTGTGGTGGTTTTGGTGATGGACGCCCTGGAATATGGGCGCATTGATGACCCCATTGGCGCCGTGCCGGTGCATTTGGGGTGCGGTATTTGGGGCACGCTGGCGCTGGGGTTGTTCGCCACTGGGCAGTTCGGATTGCCATCCCCCACCGGCGCAGATACAACCAGCGTGGTGACCGGTTTGTTTTATGGTGGCGGCGCAACCCAGCTTGTTACGCAGTTGATTGGCAGCCTGACCTACACGGTGGTGGCTGGCGTTGCGGCGTTCTTGCTCATGCTGGCAGTGAACGTTACCAAAACGTTGCGCGTTTCTGCCGAGGGCGAGCTGGTGGGCATTGATATTCACGAGCACGGCGCGGTGGCGTATCCTGAATATGCGCACATCCCATCCGACCGGCATCCGCTTTCCATCCCGGGCGTGAAAGTGAAGGTGGCCACGCCGCGAATTCAGAGTTCAGACGTCAGAGTGCAGAAAGAAGCGTGATGAGCGATATTTTTCTGAATTCTGCATTCTGAATTCAGAATTCTGGAGGCAACCATGACAAAGAAAATTGAAGCGATTATTCGAGAAGAGGCGCTGGACGCCGTGAAGGACGCGCTGACCGAGATTGGCATTGTGGGCATGAACGCCGTCTCTGTGCGCGGGCATGGGCGCTCTGGCGGCGTGGAGCTGACCTGGCGCGGCACGACCTACATCCAGGACATGCTGCCCAAAGTGCAGGTCAACATCATTTTGAGCGACCACAACGTGAACAAAACGGTGGACGCAATTGTGAAGGCCACCCGCACGGGCAAAGAGGGCGATGGCATCATTTTCATCTATCCAGTAGAAGATGTGATTCGCATTCGCACCGGCGAGCACGGCAAGGACGCGCTTTCGTATCCGGGTGATATTGACACCAGACGCTAGACGCTGGTGGTGGATGGAAAATTTTAGGCGGCAGGGGCGGGGATACACCTCTCCCCTGCCGCACTTTTATTTGAAAATTAACTTTATTTAGCGCGCTGTGTATGTTTTGTTCGCTTGCAGCGCATTGGGCGCAAACAAAGCGTTCACGGTCACAAATTTAAAGCCTTTGGCGCGCAAAGCTTGAATGACAGCGGGGATCGCGTCAACGGTTGTTCGATGAATATCGTGCCCAAGGATGATCATGCCAGCTTGCGCCGCGCTCATTCTGGCAGTCACGATGGCTGAATCGCGGTCTTTCCAATCCAACGGATCCAAAGCCCACAAAATGACGGGGCGGCCAGCGATTTTTTTAACTTGATCGTTGATTGCGCCGTATGGCGGGCGCATGATGCTTATGGGCGGCTGCCCGGTGATCTGGGCAATCAACTGATCCGTTTGCGCAAATTCCTGCGCCACTTGTTCGCCAGAGAGTGTTCTTAGATCGGGGTGATCCCACGTGTGATTGCCAATTTGATGCCCTTCTTGCGCCATCCGCAAAATGGTTGTTGGCTGAATTTTGGCGCTGCGGCCCACCACAAAAAATGTGGCTTTGACTTGATTTTCTTTCAAGATGTCCAGCAGGTGGTCGGTGTATGCCGCGGGGCCATCATCAAAAGTAAGGGCCACGCATTTTTCAACCGCGCAGTTCACCTCACCAGCGGGCAGGTTTGCGCTGGGTTGGGGCGTGGCGGCTGGGAGCTGGGGTGTTTGAGTGGGTGGCCGAGGCGTTGGCGATGCGGCTGGCAGAACAGTCACGCCTACGATATCCGCCATTTCCGGCTTGACCAAATCTTGTATTGATGAGACCGGCAGAGAAATCGCGATGACGCCATCCACGCCCGGGGCAACCTGATATTTATCGAAGCGAATCGTGAAGGCGCTGCTTCCGTCAAAAATCAGGGTTTTAAAGTTGTCTTCCTTTGGCTCTGTCCCTTCCTGAATTTGCGAGGTGCCGATCTCGCGTTGCTCTTTTTTGACCTCATCGCTATCATAGGTGGTTGCGGCCATTTTTTTGTCCAGCCGATCCATCAAAGACGCGCGAGAAAGCTGGGACAGGCGATCCAAATAGCTTTTGTCTTTAAACAAACCAGAAATGGGGATCAATTCGCCGGTTTTTCGGTTGTAAATCTGAATGAGTGAGTTTTGCGCGCTTGTTCCGCCCGTGGTTTGAAAATAATCAAACAAAAACATGATGTATCTGGCATTGGCCGATGAGACATCAAAAAACATGCGGTAATCAGTTATTATCGGAGGAGGAGGATCATTGGGGTGGGCTTTTACGTATTCCTCGTATGATTTGTTTTGCTCATCAGATATTTGGTGAAAGTCATTCACAAACTGGTCGGCCACTTTCTTAACACTCTGGTTAATCAGGTCATTCTCGGTGAATGGATAGGAAATGCGCAGATTGGCGCGGCCATCGTAGTTGACGTTTTCCTCGGAATAAACCCGTATTTGATCGTATTTGGAGGCGGACACGCTCGCCACGAAGCTTGTTTCTGGGGCGGGTGTTGGCGTGGGAAGCGGCGGCGTGGCCGTGGGCAATATCGGTGTGGCGGTGGGATATACCGTGATAAACGGCGTTAAAGGAATGGGCGTGCTGGGCGCAGAACATGCAGCCAACACCAAAGAAAACACAAAACCGCTCTTTAATAATTTTTTTTGAAACATTTACAAATATACCTGCCGTTTAATTTTTCGGATTAAATTTGGTTGTCAAATCAGCCTG
>Ga0073900_10000699_pt1 | contig 20637 bp, 15 predicted proteins | sample KloWWTmetKNB5Kit_FD_66666 | JGI IMG/M metagenome (GOLD analysis project Ga0073900, IMG submission 66666) | Active sludge microbial communities from Klosterneuburg, Austria, studying microevolution and ecology of nitrifiers - Klosterneuburg... | ecosystem: Engineered > WWTP > Aerobic digester >...
TAGTAATAATATTTTTTCTATGGCTTCCAATGGAATGTCACAATGGCCGGAGCAGTTGGGTTTTGCAGCAATTGACGACCCCGAACTGATGAAAAAATTTGGCGATATAGCCAGACAGGAGTATCTGGCAGTAGGCATAAGAATTGCATTGCATCCCATGGCTGATCTTGCTACTGAACCCAGGTGGCCCAGGTGTAATGGTACATTCGGTGAGGACGCAGATTTGTCAGGGAGAATGCTCTATCCATATATTACTGGATTTCAAGGGGGGACTTCGCTTACAAAAAATGGAGTGGCATGTATGACTAAACACTTTTCCGGTGGAGGACCTCAAAAAGAAGGACTTGATTCTCACTTTGAGTTTCATAAAGGGCAGGTGTATCCCGGCAATAATTTTGAATATCATCTTAAACCATTTGATGCTGTATTTAAAGCAAACTCAGCTTCTATCATGCCGTATTATGGTGTTCCCATGGATCAAACCCCCGAGAACGTGGGTATGTCTTACAACAAATATATTATAACCGACCTACTTAGGAAAAGATATAATTTTGAAGGTATTGTCTGTACAGACTGGGGATTAATCACAGATGTTAATCTTGGACAAGCGATCTGGCCTGCAAGAGCATGGGGTGCAGAACATCTGAGTAGAGAAGATCGGGTTATGAAGATTATTGAAGCCGGTTGTGATCAGTTTGGTGGCGAAAGTTGTCCTGAACTTATTGTTGATCTGGTCAAAAAGGGTAAGGTAAGTGAAAAAAGAATTGATCAGTCTATCCGTCGTATTTTACGCCAGAAATTTGTTTTAGGGCTTTTTGATCAACCATATGTTGATGTGGAAAATGCTGTAAAAACTATAGGCAAAAAGGAATGGATGGACTTGGGTGCTGCTACACAAAGAAGATCTCTTACCTTGCTTAAAAATAAAGACAACATATTGCCATTGCAGGTTTCAAAGTACAAAGTGTATATAAAAAATATCGATAAAGGTATAGCATCAAAGTACGCTGTCATAGTGGATGATCCGAAAGAAGCAGATTTCGCTATTGTTCGAACCAATACACCTTGGGTACCCATAGAATCAAAAAATCCCTTTGCCAGAGGCTTCCACCACGGCGATCTGGATTTTAAAGGAAAAGATAAAGAAGAAATTTTGTCTATCTGTAATTCTGTTCCAACTATTTTAAATGTATATATTGATCGCCCTGCTGTGATCACTGAAGTTGATAAAGTTGCTTCGGCCACTATTGTTGATTATGGCGCATCCGACGATGCTGTCCTGGACGTTATATTTGGAAAGGCTAAACCTCAAGGGAAATTGCCTTTTGAATTGCCGTCTTCTATGGAAGCCGTCTACAATCAAAAGGAAGATGTGCCCTATGATAGTAAAGATCCTTTGTATAAATTTGGATTTGGATTGAGATACAATAGATAATTACCCACCAACTCTTTTACTTTCGTTTTCTATACCAGTACTTCTTTTTCTGGATTTTACATTACTGTTGCCAAGATCATAACTTATACTTATAGATGCTCTTCGGCTATCCCAATTGCCTTGTCCGAAACTTTTTTGACCATTAAATTCTGCAACTCCACTCCAACCGGATTGGAAAGTAACATCATTTGCACTCAATCTGACGTTCATTTTGTCATTCAGAAACTTTCTCTGAAGACCCAGATTAAGACTATAACTTGGATCATATAAAAATACTCCACCCCATACACCCGGACCACCATACCAGCCGGATAATTCAGCTTTCCATTTTTTGCCGAGATTAAATGTATGTTGTTGGTAAACATTATATGTACCCGCCTGTACATCCACGATCCCATTATCTCCATAATCAGCTTGATTATCAATGTATGAAGCACTAAGGTTCATATACACATTCCACCATTTATTGACATCAAAGGGTAGTGATACATTAAAGTTGTACAATTTTTGAGTGGCCAGATTATCCCAACTAATAAAACCTGCTCTTGGATCCAGTTCATCAGGACCAATTAGCCTTGTAATCTGATTGGATGTGTTGCTGTACGCAAGTTTAAAGGTGTATCTGTATTTTAAAGTATATCCCAGTTCAATGTTATTTACTATTTCAGGCTGGAGAAATTTATTTCCTTTGCTGTAGGAAAGCTCACTCAATTGTTCTCTGAATGGGTTTAGGACATTGTAATCAGGACGGTTTATTCTTCGCCCATAGTTCAGTGAATACACATGTTCTGGAGAATGCTGATAAGTCACACCAGCAGATGGGAAAAAGCTGGTATAATTAAAATCTACGGGCGATTCTTCTAGTTCAGGCAAAAAAGCAATCAGGTCGCCGGTAGCATCGGTATTTTCGATTCTTAAACCTCCTGAAGCATTCCACTTTGCATTAATACTTCTTGAATAATTGACATAGCCAGCCAAAACATTTTCATTGTATTTGAATTGGTTGGATCTTTTGTCATTTTGGATTTCAATGTCCTGAATGATGTTATAAAATAAAAAAGTATTATCTGTGACTACATTGCTGAATTTTGTACCAATACCCAGATTTCCACCCAAAACTTCTGTTTCAAAATCCGCTTTTGCTGTAGCAATATCAATTTTTACGGGAGTATTGTAGGTGTTTTTATTTTGGCTGATAATGTTTGTACCGGTAGCATTAAAATATATGTTGGGTTGATTATGGTTGGCTTCATTTCTGAATGAGCCGTAATCCACGTCTACATTTAGTCTGTTTTTACCGGATTCATAAGCATAGTTTATATTAAAAGTAGCTTGATTTCTTTTCGCATCAGAAGAATTGGGAGCGGTAAGAATACTGTCTACCTGATTTGGCCTAGCTTGATTTGATATGTAAGTGATATTATTGCTTACGCTATTGGAGGTATTAGATTGTGCACCAATCAGAAAACCTAAGGTACTTTTTTTGTTGATAAAAAAATCAGTTCCCCATCGTCCATTCAAACCATCATAATCACTGGTAGAAATATTTGATTCATCCAGTCTGATGCCGTTTTGATAGGTGTCAAAAAGCATGTTATTCCATCTGGTTCCTTTATTATAACCTATTCCACCAAAAGTATTCAGCTTTTTATTTCTGTAGTTTCCATTGGCATTAGTATTGCCTTGTGCATATTTTCCTTGACCGAATGTTCCGCTGATTGAACCGTTTCCGCCCAGGTTTTTGTCTTTTTTCAGACGTATATCAATGATCCCTGCATTTCCTTGCGCTTCATATTTGGAGCCGGGATTGGTAATAATGTCTATTTTATCTATTTGTTCTGATGACAAATTTTGAAGATAATTGGTAAGGTCATCACCAGTCAGGGGTATTCTTTTACCATCCACGTATATAAGCACTCCGGCCCTGCCCAATACAGAGATATTATCATTGTTGTCTACCAGTACTCCGGGTGCTTTTCTCAACAGATTTAGTCCGTTTTCACCGGCAGAATTGATAGTGCCCTGAACATTAAATATAGTTCTGTCTGCTTTTACTTCCACCAAAGATCTGGTTGCTGTAACGACCACTTCTTCCAGTTGTTTTGCATTTTCTGTGAGAATAATTGGAACCAGTATGACTGGTTTGTCATTCATTTCAAAAACTTCAGTCGTAAAGTTTGTCATGCCGATGTAACTGGCCTCAGCAAAATATCTTCCCGGCTTTAACCTTTCAAAAGTAAAAACTCCCGAATCACTGGTAATATCTGCTTTTACCATGCTGCTGTCCAAAGCAGATTTGAGTATAATGGTGGCAAAAGGAATGCCTGCTCCTTTTTCATCATTTATCGTTCCACTGAGGGAAAGTGATTGTTGACTGTAAGAAATTGAAGCAATAATTGATAGGAAAAATCCTGAGAGGATAGATTTAAATGAATTCATTGTTGTTTTGTTGATCTATTGCGACTAAAGACACAAAAGTCATCGAAAAGTTGCAAGTGCCCAAAAAAAACCGACGAACACCTTATTTTGACGACAGAAGTATATAATTAAAAAGGGCAGAGGAGAAACCAATGCCCTTTCGTCAAACATGAAAGGTAATTTATCTAAAAAGGTAATTTTATTTAATTGGCACCGTCAGCCATTGCTTTTGTGATCGTAAAAGCGGCTACTTTGCGCCCTTGTTCCAAGCCTGCTTCAGAATCAAATCTATAATGTATGCCACCATAAATTCTGGATTCTGCCGCTTCAATTGCCCATTCATCTACTTGCCTTTTTTCATTGGGAAAAATATAAGAGAGAATGGCAGCTGCCGCTGCTGAAAAAGTACTGTGACCTGAAGTATAGCTGGGGAAATTTGGGGTACCTAATATACCTTTAAACCCTGGGATAGCTTCTATAGGCCTGGGGTAATGGTAGTAATATTTTGTTTCCCAGCAACTGATCCCGGCATCCTGGATAGCCATATTCATATAGGCAAAAACTCTTGCAGATCTTAGGGGGTTGTATTTATATTTTATAATATTGTCAGATGCAAATTTATTCCAATGTCCCGGAGGAGTAGTGGTATTAAATCCATCAGACCACCAATTGGCAATTTTTCGTTGGTCTGTTGTAAGATTTTTTGCTATATTTTTTAACTCATCAGCTGCTTTTATAAATTCTGAAGATCCTATTGCAGGTGGAACAGGTGGTCTGACAGCGACAAGATCAGGAACGCTCCATGTTTTTACTTTTCCAAAAAACGGGGTAAGTCCTACTGGTCTTTCTGGTGTTTCCTGATTTGTCCATTTCCAACCAAATCTTATAAAAGCAGCATTTTTAATCGAATCGGATATTGGTTTCGGTGTTTGTGCTGATTTCATACCATCTCCTGCAGCTCTCTGGAGTACCACTTTTGCTATACCTCTACCTAAAGAATCTCCTGCGACAATATCACTTTGAACATGAAGTCCGGACAACAACAATGCTTCTTTTGATTCTTCTGCTTTCTCTTTAAGGTATTCCTTTTCTAATGGAAACATAGCGGACAAAATTTCTCTGGATACAGCAGCTATCACCGCCCCGTCAGAAGGGTAGGATGGTGTATCTGAAGTAGGCAAAGATTGTTTTACCGTTGCATCACTTTTATATAGAGCAGGTCTGGCAAATTTATATTTATAATGCCATGCTGCTATCAATGCATCAAATTGTGCCACACCCAAATACGCATAGGCTCTTGAAGCATATGGCGGGTGTGCAAATGGGAAATATGGAAACTTACCAGGATTGGCAGGGTCAGGGAGTGTGTATGTACCGTCTGCATTTGGAGGTGGTATCAGATTATATTTTGCTGCCAACTCTCTGGCTATTTCATTCCACCTGATGATTGGATTATTGCCCCAATATTGGATAATTTCTTCATCATCCGTAGTCATGGAAGATATAGCAGCTTTTGCGGATGCTATCTCGTTTTTGTACACATCAGAGTCGGGAGCAGCAGGAATATCTATTTTGATCTGCTCTACATTTGTCATGTGAACTTGTTTCCAAGTTCCCCCATTATTATCCACATTTGAGAAACTATATGGCTCAAAAGCAACAAATCTGGGGAGATCTTTTTCACAACCTTGTGTAATCATTATGATAGCAAACATGATCAGAACAATAGTGGATTTATAAAAATGAGAGTTGATAATCATTTTTTGTTTTATTTAGAGATATTTAGAATTAGGATTGTGCTTTTTTAAGCATAAACTGGTAAGTAATTCCACCTGAAATAATGGTTGATTTACCAATATTTCTGCCTGAAAATACTTCGGAATATCCAGCCATAAAGCTTAAACCTTTGATAAGGTTCGGGAAGTATCTTAATCTAGCATTTCCTGAAGTCATATCCATTTTATTGGTAGGCTGACCGGCATTTTGTCTTCTGATATCATCACCTGAAAATGCTGACTGTTGGATATATCCAGCTTCCAACTGGATGGATTTATTTAGTAACCAACATCCAAGAGCTAAGTCAGCTGTGGATGCACTGGGTACATCCATTGTTGTTGTATAATGAGAGCCATCTGCATAATAATAGTCTCTTTCAGCTTCAGTTGTAGTACGATGCAGATAAGCATAACTTCCTCTTAAATATATACCGGATTTATGTTCATATTTTATAATACCACGTAATGAAAACTCTTGAGTCCTCAAGCCTAGACTAAAAGGCATATAATCTGACAAATAGGGTGACACAGGAAGACTAAAACCTCCTGAAATAAATGTACTCAATGATCCCGATTCTTTTTTGAGTTCATAAGGTTGATACTTTATAAATATACCAAAATCCTGAAGTCCGGAGGCACCTACCATTTGACCTCGTGAAGCTTCGGTCTCAACATAAGGGAGTGACGTCATGATGTTAAATTTTTTAGTCACGCCATAAGCCAACATGGGCATGAAAGTATTTCTGGTCAAAACTCCAATATTTTGATTGTCTCTTAATAAGGTGCCTTCCCAATACTCATCCCATTTGTCATTTTGATAAATCAGGGCGATACAGAGTTCATTTTTTTCCATCATGAGTGCATCTGATGGTGTTTGTGCCTTTAATATTGCAGTTTGGAATAGGGCAGTCAGGACTAAGAATATAATTATTTTGTTTTTCAATGTTTTGAATTTAATGTGCAAATAATGTTTTGAAACTGATAAAAATATAAAATGATATGAAAAAATCTGATTAAAAATTTGTCGTTTTTTGTATGAAGTAAAGAAATTATTAAGTGTATTTTTGCAATGCTAAATAAAATATTGGAACAAAAATACTTAAATCATGGAAAATTCCAATAAAACGGAATATTTTTTTGGGAAAAATTTGAGATTTCTAAGAAAGTTAAAAAAACTGACGTTATTAGAGCTTAGTGAAATGCTTAAAATAAGCAAAAGCGCTATATCTGACTATGAAATTGGGAAATCTTTGCCAGGTCTGGACGTGGTTCAAAAATTCAGTCAATTTTTCGAAACGCCAATAGACACTTTATATAATTCCGATATTCCGGAATTATATAAAAAAAAGGGTTCGAATTTTGCAAAAGGAAAAGCAACTCTTCTGACTGATGAGAAAGACCTTACTTTTGAAAATGAAAAATATCTTTTTAATATTAAATTGATTACACAAAAACTGGAAAGTACACAACTCCAGATACAAATGCTTAAACAACTACTTGAGAGTAGAGAAGCAGAAAATAAAACCCTAAAAATCAATATAAAACTTCTTGAGGAGCAGCTCCGCAATTTCGGTTGAGTACAATGGCGTATTATTTTGAATTCAGGTCGTACACATTTAAAATGCCACCTTCAAATTGTTCTTTACAATGTAATAGTATTTCCTGTACTTCCAAATTGACATCGGTTTCAGTTTTTTTGTTGCCAGCCATGTTTTCAATAAGTAATAGTATTTTAGCCTGAGTTTTAAGAATGGCGGAAAGGGTCACCTGATTTTCAACGATCTGCTTCTGGTTTCTGATGATGTTGATCTGATTATTGACTATAACATCCTGATTTCTGATGATCAGACTTTGGTTTTGAATGACCAGATCTTGGTTTTCTACTCTGTTTTTTTGATTTTCCAGAAGTATATTTAAATTTTCAAAAAGGCTGAGTTGTGTATTTTTTAAATATTCATGCTCAGATTGCATTTTTTCTAATATTTGTTCTGTTTGTTTCATTTATCTTGTGCCAATATTTTACGATCCTGAATTAGGAAGTAAAATTAAGCTTTTTTATCGGGTCAAATATAAATTTTGAAAAACAAAAAATATCCTTTCATTTACTGGCTTTATCTTATTGTAGTCATTACAGTATGGTTTTGGTATATGAATGTTAACAACATGTTTTCTATTCTTAGCGAAAACCTGTACGTTATGATCACCATGGTATTCGGATCTTTTGTAGCCGGTTCAAGTCCTGAGGGAAGTGCTTCTATAGCCTATCCGATGTTCACACTTTATTTGGGTATTGCACCGGATGTTGCCAGAAATTTTGCATTCGCAATCCAAAGCGTTGGTATGACAGCAGCTTCTATTTACATTTTGAACAAAAAAATTGCATTGGACTGGAACTATATTATCTACGTTTCTTTTGGTGGTTTGTTTGGTCTGCTATTCGGCACCTACAACTTAGTGCCTTATATTCAACCGATGCTGGCCAAGCTGATATTTGTGTCATTATGGCTAGCTTTTGGAATCGTCCTGTATTTGGAAAACAGAAAACAAACAAGAATCATTTATGATAAAATTATCTTGTTCAGCCATTCGGATAGGATAAATCTTATTTTATTCGGCTTTATTGGAGGAGGTATCTCGTCCTTGTTCGGAACAGGAATAAATATTTTTACCTTTTGTTTTTTAGTCATTTATTACAAAGTAAATGAAAAAGTAGCCACACCATCTTCTATAATCATTATGACCATTGAAACTATTGCTGGATTTGCTTTACATGGTTTGGTCATTAAAGATATTTCAAAAGAGTCTTATGACATGTGGTTGAGCTGTATTCCTATTGTGATCTTTTTTGCTCCATTGGGCGCTTATGTAGTAAATAAAATCTCAAGAATTACATTTACGAATTTTTTATATTTTATATTTCTGGTCCAATATCTTGGTGCCATGTTTGTGATCAGACCAGATCTGACCAAATCAGTTATTTCTATTAGTATAGTACTTTTTGGCTTCTTTTTTTTCAGATATATCGGGTCGATACAACGAAAAATTGAAACTTAATGATGGATACAACCTTTGGTTTCAATGACTTTTCTAAGATGATTATTGAAAGCTACTCTATCTGACGGATCTCTTAGATGATGTGTAAAAAGATAATCGAGTTGAGTTTTAATAGAATCTGCCAGGGAAAGACTTTCTTGTTTTGTGAGGATGATAATTTTATTTAATGAATCCAGCTCTTTCCTGTTTGTGACTGTATCCATTTCTATTTCTCTTAATCTGTCAGCAAGTACATATCTTTTATCTTTAAGCATTATAGCTTTGCATTCAAGTTCAGCAAATTGCTCTGCCAGCTCCACGACATTAACTTTTTGTGTACAGGAAATGATAAATAATATCGTGAATAGATAATATTTTTTCATCGTACAAAAAGCGGCCATATGATCTCTTTGTTTACATTGTCGCCTATCGCTTTTCCTACCTGTAGACCTTTGGAATTGTCAATTGGGTAATGGATGCCACCATACAATCTGCTATCAGCACATTCCTGAGCCATTTCCTCAAAATTTGAATAACTTCTGGCAAAAAATCCATATTGTAGCTGACTGTAATCTGTAAACTGATAATCCCCACTTCCATTAGTAAAAAGAGAACTCAAAATGCGGGAACCAGCTCCCATTTCACAGGAATGTCCTGAAGTATATGCAGGAAAAGGAGGAGTGCCTATGACCGTTTTAAAATTGGCATCTATATATTTTTGAATGTATGACACTGGTCTGATTAATATATAATCGTACTTACCTTTCCAGCAAGAAATGAATGCATCATTTTCGGCAAGTGACATTTTCGCAAATGCCAGACTGGATTTTGCCAATGTAGCCCTTTCTTCTTTTAAAATTTGAGCAAGAATATTGAATGTATGGCCGGCAGGGGTACAGGTTGCAAATGGATCATCCGCCCAGTATTTTGCTATTTCGATTTGTTCGCTTGTATTATTTGTTACTGTATTGTACACGATCATGGCTTCTTTGTAAAATTCAGAATTTGTAGCCACTGAAAAAGCCATATGTTGTGGTGGTTGTACTTTTTGTATATTTGATGCCAGGAAAGGTCTGTTGTTTCCCCATCTTGGACTCAATGGAGTCGTGATGGCTCCTGTGGGTACCCAGCAAAAAGGATCAGATGGGACAGAATATGGCAATTGAAAAGGATCCAGATATGATTCATGTCCTCCGTCTGTCTTTGAATAATTATAAACAACATCTGCAATATTCTGACCATAAGCTTGTGATCTGCTTACTATGCTGACTTCTTCTCCGGCAGATAATTGGTTATGATAAAAAATCTCCAGACTGTCGATTTTAAGTCTGTTTGCCGGAGTAAGATTTTTATCAAACATGTATTTCATCATTCGGGCAGTAGCAGCGTTTGACGCAATCGACCAGTTGTATAATTCTCCTTGTATTGGCGTAGGCAGTTGGAATGAAGCAAACCCATTCAATTGATTTTGCAGACTCTTAGCATTTTCTATACCATTAACTACAGCTTCATATTGAGCTATTCCGATGTATCCATAAGCCCGGGCGGCTTGTGGTGGAAAAAATCCAGGAGTAGTTTTAACTGTTTTGCAAATCTGATCATAATAAGACAATATAAAATCGGCAGAATACTCTTCTGTAGTTTTACTTAATTGATCACTGCTGTCTTTAGTACAGGAATCAAACAAAATTAAAGCTAAAAAAGACAATATTATAGAAGCAGCCAGATTTTTACTATATGTAAATTTTAAAATATTACTAATCATATCTTAATGTATTAATCACAAATTATATATATTACAGACTAACTAAATCCTATGAATATACAAAAATACTTAATTAGCGGAAAATTCCGATAAATTGGATTATATTTTTTAAATTTGTTATATTTTGATACCCATATTTCATAGAAATAAGAAATTATACAGACATCAAAATTTTCCCTGGAATGTACAATCATTATTTTCTTTTATGAATTTGATTCTTATTATTATACTGATTCTGCCTTTTTGAGGGCACTAAAAAGTATTAAAACCTTATCTTTGCATTTCACTCTTTTTTCATCATTTAAGAACCATATGATAGATTTTTGTCATTTACACTCACATACCCAATATTCGCTCCTTGATGGTGCATCAGATATAAAAACACTGATGAAAAAGGCCAAAGCTGATGGTCAGTCGGCAGTTGCTATCACTGATCATGGCAATATGTTTGGTGTATTTAAATTTGTAAAGGAAGCCAAAGCCCAGGGTATTAAACCTATCATTGGTTGTGAGTTTTATGTCTCGGAAGATCGCCATATCAAACATTTTGAAAAAGCAAGAGGCCAAAAAGACGTTCGATATCATCAGCTCATGCTGGCAAAATCTGTAAAAGGATACGAAAATCTTACCAAGCTTTGTTCTTTAGGGTATACTGAAGGATTATATGGCAAATATCCTCGTATTGATAAAGAACTCATTCTGAAATATCATGAAGGTATCATTGCTACCAGCTGTTGTCTCGGTGCTGAAATACCTCAGACTATTCTTACCGGTAATATAGCCCTGGCAGAAGAAAGATTAAGATGGTGGTTGGATTTGTTTGGTGAAGATTACTACATTGAGTTGCAGCGTCATAAAGGTCTTGAGAAGATAGACGATACAGGCATGAGTCAGGAAGATGTGAATCAGATTTTGCTGGGTTTTGCAAAAAAATATAATATCAAAACCATAGTTACCAATGATTCTCACTATGTAGAGCAAGAGGACTATGCGCCGCATGATGTTTTACTGTGTGTCAATACAGGTTCACTTCTGGAAGATAAAGAGAGATTTAAATTTCCGAGTTCGGACTTTTATTTCAAAACCAAAGCTGAGATGAATACTCTCTTTGGCGATGTAAAAGAAGCGATAGAAAATACCATGGAAATCTCCTCCAAGATTGATAACATCGAATTGGCCAGAGATATATTATTGCCGGCATTCCCACTTCCTGTTGGGTTTGATACCCAGGAATTATATCTACGTCATTTGTCTTTTGAAGGTGCGAGGCGAAAATATGGATCCATTGACAAGATTGTCGAAGATAGACTGAATTTTGAACTTGATGTCATTACAAAATCAGGATATTCGGGTTATTTTCTCATCGTGCAGGATTTTACCAGTGTAGCAAGACAAATGGGCGTATCTGTTGGTCCTGGTCGTGGTTCTGCAGCCGGCTCATGTGTAGCATATTGTCTGGGTATTACTAATATTGACCCGATAAAATATGATTTGCTGTTTGAGCGTTTTCTCAATCCTGAGCGTGTATCCATGCCCGATATCGATATAGACTTTGATGATGACGGACGTGGTAAAGTCATCGATTATGTCATCGATAAATATGGTAAAAATCAGGTAGCGCAGATTGTAACCTATGGAACAATGGCTGCGCGATCATCCCTGAGAGATGTAGGTCGTGTCATGAATATCCCGCTCAATGAAGTGGATAGGGTAGCTAAAATATTTCCGTCTCATCTGACGGCGACACTGGCAGGAGTATTGGCTGAAAAAGATATAGATAGTAAACAAAAGGAAGTATTCACTTCAGAGGATAAAGAAAAAGCCTATGAATTTCGTAAGATGTCGGAAGAAAAATCTGATATCGGAGAAATGATCAGGACAGCAAAAAAACTCGAGGGATCCGTACGGAACACAGGGATTCACGCCTGTGGTGTGATCATAACGCCCGACGATATTACCAATTTTGTACCTGTTTCAGTGGCAAAAGATTCAGAATTGCTCGTTTCCCAGTACGACAACAGTGTCGCCGAAGAAGCGGGTCTCCTTAAAATGGACTTTCTGGGACTGAAAACACTGACCATCATAAAAGATGCCCTGGAAATTATAAAAGACCGATATGGAGCGGACATCGATATTGACGCCATTTCTTTGGAAGATGAATTGACTTTTGAGCTTTTTCAGCGAGGCGATATGGTGGGAATTTTTCAGTATGAATCTCCGGGAATGCAAAAGCATCTTAGAGACCTTGTACCTACCCGATTTGAGGATCTTATTGCGATGAATGCCTTATACAGACCGGGCCCGCTTCAATATATTCCTGATTTTATAGCCCGGAAGAATGGAAAGCAGGAAATAAAATTTGACCTACCGGACATGGAAGGTATACTTGCTGAGACATACGGTATTACGGTATATCAGGAGCAGGTCATGCTGCTTTCGCAAAAACTGGCCGGATTCAGTAAGGGTGATGCGGATATGCTGCGAAAAGCAATGGGAAAAAAGCAGAAAGCAGTATTGGATAAAATGTTTCCGAAATTTGTGGAAGGCTGTAAGGCCAATGGACACCCGGAAGAAGCCGTAAAAAAGATATGGACGGATTGGGAGGCATTCGCTTCTTATGCGTTCAATAAATCACATTCCACTTGTTATGCATACATCGCCTTTCAGACAGCTTATCTTAAAGCGCACTATCCGGCAGCATTTATGGCATCTGTACTAAATCATAACAAAAGTGATATTTCAAAGATCAATTTTTTTCTTCAGGAGACTAAACGTATGAAGATTGATGTTCTGGGTCCGGATATTAATGAGAGTAATATAAAATTTGCGGTAAATGCAAAAGGTCAGGTACGTTTTGGACTTTCAGCACTAAAAGGTGTAGGTGAGGGTCCTGTAGAAGAAATAGTCAGAGAGAGAAAGGAAAACGGCCATTTTGAAGATGTATTTGATATGATGCGTCGGCTCAATCTTCGTTCGGTCAACAAAAAATGTTTGGATAGTCTTGTTTTGGGTGGTGCATTGGATTCATTCGGAAGTATAAACAGGGCGCAATATTTTGATATAACAGGTGACCGGACAGAAACATTTATTGAATCGTTGCTAAAATATGGATCTAATTATCAGGCACAAAAAGAAAGCAATCAGATGTCTCTTTTTGGTGATGCGATGACCAGTTATATAGACTCGCCAAAAGCTCCCGTAGTGCCGGAATGGAATCAGATCGAAAAACTGGAAAAGGAAAAGGAAGTAACCGGTATTTATATCAGTGGTCATCCTTTGGACGATTATCATCTGGAATTTCAGCATTTTATCAATTGTCCACTAGAAAAAGCTGAACAAGTACAAGGTAAATTATTAAAACTGGGTGGAATAGTTACAGAAGTGAATTTTGGTACAAGCCAAAAGGGAACCGGATACGCACGATTTACGATGCAGGACTTTACCGGTTCTTTGCAAATCAGTATATATAATGAACAGTTTGAATCTTACAAACATCTCATCACCAAAGGACAGGTTTTGTATCTTGAAGGCATCAATGAAAAAGGGTATAATAATGACCGTATATTTTTTAGGGTGAAGGACATTCGTATGCTTGATACCATTGGTAAAAATATGACCAAATCGCTCACTATCAAGATTCCGTTACATCTTATTGATGAAAAGTTGGTCCATGAAATCGAACATCTTTGTCTTGACAAAGTCGGTCCCCACACATTAAAATTAAAAGTAGTAGATGAGGGAGATGACTTTGGCATCGATTTGGTGGCTACGTCGATGAAGGTAACAGCTGACTATACGTTTATCAACGAGTTGGAAGTCTTGGGTTTGGCTTATAAGCTGAATTAATAATGAGCAAAAAAAATGCCTGCCTGAAATTCTTTTACTTCAGACAGGCGGTTCCCATTTACGAATAAAAATACGGCTAACCGTATCTTTCTTTAAAGCGAATTTAACGCTTCCTTTATATCTTTTATATTTTTTTTCACTGGATTGATAGCGACATCAATGCTACTATCTAGTACTGCATTTGTCATGCCAAAATAGTAATTTTCATTACCGAGATGAGAAATGACTATCAATTTAGCATCCAATTTCTGATTAGTCAGGATATTTTGTACACAAAAAGAAGACGAGTCCCCATCTGCCTCCAATTTTATACTACTATTGCTGTCATTAATAACCAAATAAACCAAACTATTGTTTTTGCTAAATGCTGATGGTGTATTCAGGCAGACATCTATAACTTTAGTTTGTTGTTCCGGCTGGCTGGCTATGCAGTGCCAGTTGGATGCCCCGGATACAGATACTTTAAAGCCTTTCACATTCAATTGAGCATCATGATAACTCAAGTTCCAGGATTCATTACGAACATTTTCAGATTCACCCATCATTTTACTCCAAACAAAAGTTTCATCAATTTTTTTAGCATTATAAATCAGATAATTTAAATTATTATCTTGCGATGGAAGATATACGTCAATGGGTTTTATAATTTGCAGTGTTTTGCCGTTTTGACTGAATTTTATGTAAAATATCTTTGAGTAGTTCAATACCTTGTTTTGAAATATAGAAGACGGGCCATAAAGCAGATTACTTTTTTTGTGGCTGAATTCTTTGAACTGCATTTTTATTTCACCCGTAACCACTTGACCGGATTCATCTTGGAGGCTCTGCTCCGGGATATCAATAATTATGTTATCCGAGGCGATAAAAATGTTCCTTGTATTATTAAGAATAATTTGGAATGACTGAGGGGTTTCAACCAGTTTGGACAGCAATTCATCACTGTTTATACTGAAGGTTTGATCTGGAATAAATACGATTTCATCTTTATGGCAGGAAATAATAAGGAAAGTAACTAAAAAAAATAATATTAAACTTCTCACAATAAGATGTTGATGTCTGAAAATAAATGGGTTCGGGTAATAGATGACTTGAACATTGTAAACGCTGCCTGCAAATGATTAAAATTTAAATCTTAACCCTGTAGATATTCCGAAAGTGTTAAAATGTTGCCGTAAAGGATAATCGCCAGTGGTCATACTTTCAGTTTGAAATCTCGCGTTTGGTTCAAGCAAAAAATCCAATGATGATGTCAGATGGTAAGCCATACTTATTGCGCCGTAACCACTAAGACCAAGTTGAGATTTAAAAATATTGCTTTCTGAATTTTGACTGCCTGTAATAGAAATTGGGTAAGAATTATCTGAATCAAGAATCATCCCTCGTTCTATAAGAGAAAGATTGAAATATACTCCAGCCATAGCTGATAAACTGAGCTTTTTATTGGCCAATAGTGTATATCTGCCGATGACTGGTATGTCAAATGATCTGAAAGTATTATACACTTTTAGTTTGGTGGTCCCGGGTATAATTACTTGCTCTTCAGTGATGATACTATCTGTAATTTTACCGTTTGTGTATACATAATCCTTGATGGTAATAATCCTGGTCTGATTGGATTCAGGGTCTATATATTCAAATTTTTCATTGATCTGGCTGTAGTTGAATCCAGTATGAAGATTCCATTTATAACTTAGATTATATCCAAATCTGGCACCTGCTGAAAATGAATACATCGTTTTTTCTGTTTGTTGACGCATATTCTTATATCCATCATATTCACTCGAAACAGATGTTAAACTCTTCATTGGGAAATCGTGCGAAAAATATACATCTACACTTTTATCCTGGTAATCGGTATTAAAAGGACATGCTTTAGCCTGTTTTTCTTTTATAAAAGGCATTTCAAATGTGATTGCCCTTGAATATTTTAGTTTTTTGTTGTTTAGTTCATTTGCAATTGATGTAGCTTCAGAAGATTGGCGATGTATTGTTAGGTTATCCGTACTATGTATTTCATTTACAAAAATACTTTCTGAGATTAACCTATTTTTAATATCATCGTGATCTGCAGTTTTATTTAAATCATCAATACTTTTGTTAACGGCTGTTTCTGAAGGAGCTTTTTTAATATTTTTAGTATTTGTAAGAGCAATTTTTTCAGATGATATCCAAGAGTCATGATTAATCTCTTTGATGTTATTTATGTTTGATTTGGTATCTGAAGCAATAGGCAAATTTACATGTTTATCAGTACGATGAATCTTGTTTTTATTGTCATTAAAAGAGTAGTAACCCAGATAAGACACCAAAAACAATAGAAATGCGGAAACAATGGTCCACCACATTCTATAAGGTTGCTTTTGCTGAGGTAATCTGGATGAAATATTCTCCCATGCTCCATCCGGGACATCCACGTTTAGATGTTCCAGTTTATTTCTGAACATTTTGTCGATATTATTCATATGGCTACTCTGTACAATTCATGCACTTTTTCCTGAAGAATACGTCTTGCTTTGACCAATTGAGATCTTGATGTTGACTCTTCAATGTTTAATAATTCGCCGATTTCCTTGTGGGAAAATCCTTCTATTGCGTACAGATTAAAAACCATCCTGTATCCATCCGGTAATGAAGAAATGAGTTTTATTATTTCTTCTTCAGACAAAGCTGAAAAAACTTCAGGTCCAGCACTGTCTTCTTTGATGTGTTCCAGACCTATCTCTTCATGGCTAACGGATTTTTTTTGATTGTTTTTTATGGCCGTATTAATAATGATGCGTCTGATCCATCCTTCAAAAGATCCCGTATATTCAAACTCAGAAAGATGAGTAAATACCTTAACAAAAGCATCCTGAAGTATATCTTCAGCTTCCAGTCTGTGCCGCGAATATCGCAAACATACAGCCATCATTTTGCCAGCATACATATTGAAAATATCTCTTTGAGCCAGTCTGTCCTGCAACAAACAAGCTTTGATGAGTTCTTTTTCAGTACGTCCATTGACAAGTAATGGTGACATAAAAATTTATTTATTTTTAATCATGTGCATATTAAATTTCTTAAAAAATGAAAATTAATATTCTGACTCATTTAAAACTATTATTGATCAACAATTATTGCATCATCAATTTGCTCATTACCATCTCCATCATGGTCTTCCTGTCCGGCAGACTTGGCTGGGTTTTTAAATTCTGAAGGAGTCGGATTAGTCACCGTAATCTTACCTTCACTGAAGGCATCATAATCTCCATCTGCATATTGTGATGCTTTGGCAAAAAAATCATCCTTCCCTTCCATCAAAGAACCTCCTGTGGTTAAGGTCTCATCTGCAAATTCTTTTTTTGGTTTTGCTTCTTCTTCTGCCAAAAACTTTTCTGCTTTATCTACGGTCTCATCAAATTTTTTACCGATGTTTTCTGCTACTTCCTTTGCTTTTTCAGAGAGTACATCTTTGGCATCACTTAATTTGTCCCAGGTTTTATCAGATGCATCAAGTACTTTTGCGCCGACATTTTCTGAAATTTCACCTGCTTTTTCTGCAACTACAGCACCGGTAGCCATCACTTTGCTACCTAAGTTTTCTGCCACTTGTCCTGCTTTTTGAACCAGTTCGTTTTCTGATATTTTATCCACCAAATTTTCAGCCATATTCTTAGTTTTATCCAGAAAGCTTTCTGTTTCTATTTTATTTTCTGCTTTTACGTGGGTAGACTCGACAAACTCACTTGGGCTTGTGGAGACATCTTCAGTACCAGTTGCTTTTTCTTTGGCTTTATCCCAAGCAGATTCTGCAGCGACTTCTACTTTATGTGCTACATCTTTTAATTTTTCTGAAGCTTCGTCTGCCACTTCTCCCGCCTTATCCATAGCTACACTTGCTGCATCTTTTACTTCAGATGCTACTTCTTTAGTTTTGTCCCAGGCGGTTTCAGCAACAGCTTCCACTTTGTCATAGGCAACATTTGCTTTCTCGATGACGGACTCTCTTAAACCTGCTGTTTTCTCAGAAAAATCAGAGATGGTTTCTTTAGCTGCATCCGCTAAATCTCCGGCTTTTTCTTTTGAATAATCCACGGCATTGTCGACCGCAGATTTTGCAATTGATTCCGTTGTGAAAAATAATCTTTTCAGAGAACTTAAAAACCCCATTGTATAATTAATTTACATGAATAATAAATGTCGTAAAATTAAGTTATTTTCTTTCATATAAGTTCAAATTATCAGGCTTATTTTCTATGATGTCAATAATATTTCTGAATTTTCTTGTAGTATGTCCGATTTATATACTTTGCAAAGCTTAAATTTGCCCTATATATTGAGTTTTAAGAAATTTCGATAAAAAAATATTTTCTTTGAGTGCGCTGAAATCCTTTTTTAAAGATACCGTAGTATATGGTATTGCAGCGGTTTTGCCTAGATTTATTAATCTGGCGCTGGTAGCGGTTTTTACATCTGTCCTTGGAAAAGCGGACTTCTCTGATCAGACCACATGGTATGTATATGCAGCATTTATAAATGTTTTTCTAACCATGGGAATAGAGACTGCTTTTTTTCGATATTATACATCAGAGCAAGATAAAGGCAAAGTGATCTCATCAGCTTTTGCGATTTTACTTGCTACAAGTTTGCTGTTCTTAATATTCGGATGGATTTTGGCAGGGTATGCCACTGAATCTCTTGGGTTTAAGGATGCACTTTTTGTAAAAATATTGGTTTGGATTACTGTATTGGATACTCTTGCAGTAATTCCTTTTGCATACTTGAGAGTGACAGGAAGGCCAATTAGATTTATGTTGATCAAACTGACAAATATTACAGTTCTATTTATTGTTACTTTATTTTTACTATTAATGTTGCCAGATCTGACCCCAAAGTATATCGATATTTTTAGAATTTTTGGTATAAAAAGTGACTATAAGCCCGGAGTAATACATATTATTTCAGCTAATTTAGTTTCCAGTCTTATCACGTTATTATTTTTGTTTCCGGAGATGATTAAGATCAAATGGAGCATTGATAAAACGTTGATAAAAAAACTTTTACAATATGGATGGCCGATTATGGTTGGAGGCATCGCATATGCCATCAACGAAAATATGGATAAATTATTGATTCAGCACTTGATAGATAAAGATTCTAACGGGGTGTATGCTGCATGTTATAAGCTTGGCGTATTTATGTCGCTGTATATTACTGCTTTTCGTATGGGAGCCGAACCTTTCTTTTTTAATCATGCGCACACAGACGATGCAAAAAAAAAATATAGCATTATTATGACTTGGTTTGTAATATTCGGATGTTTTTCGATGCTTTTTGTAACTGTGTTTATTGATCTGCTGGCAGGTTTGTTCATCAGAAATCCAATATATCTGGAAGGACTTTTTATTGTTCCGGTCATTTTATTAGCAAATCTTTTTTCAGGTATTTACAATAATCTGGCGATTTGGTACAAGCTTACGGACAGAACCAGATTTGGAATGTATATTAGTATTTTGGGAGCAGTTTTGACCATAGTATGTCTCCTGGTATTTGTACCTGTTTTGGGCATAATGGGAGGGGCAGTAGCGACCTTATTTACGTATAGTAGTATGGCTATAATTTCATGGTACCTTGGACATACATATTATCCAGTACCTTATGAACTCACTAAAATATTTTTACTCATTTCGATCACCATATTTCTGAGTGCATTGAGTTTTATTTATTTCAGAGGCCATATTATCATCAGTTGCCTGACATTATGTATATTGGGAGCTGTGGTATATCTTGTTGAGCGAAAAAATCTCCTTCCATTTATACGCTTATAATTTGACGATTTTCTATGAATTAATATCACCTATAGCTACCCACATTTAAATTACCGACCTATATAATAACTATTTTTTTCACTATTTTTATTCCATTGGTGCTAATAAGTTCAAGCAAATACAATCCCGAAGGCAATCCGCGTGTTTCTATTTTGGTATTTTCAGCGGTTAGTTTTGAAGTATTCCTGATTACTACAAGACCGGAAATATTGGTCAATTTATATTCACTAAAGGAGATAACATTTGAAGGAGAATAAATATTTATAAAATCTGATGCAGGATTAGGAACGATTCTTACCTGCGATTCTAATTCAGTGATATTGTTTTGGCATGCAGTTTTGACCGTATCAATGATCGATGGTTCAGAATATATATCTCCACACTTTACTTTGTATGTGTATTCGTACACAGTGCACTCTTTAAGACCATTTACAACTGTCGTATCCTTTGCATTAATTTCTGTCCATAATTCACTCCCTTTTTCTCTTATGGATATATTTATATTGCTTGAAGTTAATGTAGTAAACACAATTTTTGATTTTTCAACTGTCCCAATTT
>Ga0073900_10000700_pt1 | contig 20628 bp, 14 predicted proteins | sample KloWWTmetKNB5Kit_FD_66666 | JGI IMG/M metagenome (GOLD analysis project Ga0073900, IMG submission 66666) | Active sludge microbial communities from Klosterneuburg, Austria, studying microevolution and ecology of nitrifiers - Klosterneuburg... | ecosystem: Engineered > WWTP > Aerobic digester >...
TAAAAGGGTTAGATTTATTATAAAGAGGAAGTTATTTTCGACTTCCTCTTTTTATTCAACTAAGTGAATTAAAATCAAACAATTAAATCTAACAAAATGGGTAATAGATTTGATGAAAATCCTATCATTCGTACGAGTGATATCAGGCCGAGTATGGAAGGTATGAAAGTAGAATGCGTCCTCAATCCTGGCGTTTTTACATTCAGCAATAAGACTTGGCTTTTACTTAGGGTAGCAGAACGACCACATCAGCAAGATGGTTTTGTTTCGTTTCCTATCTTAGATGAACATGGCAATATGGAGATAAAAACCTTTGCTATGGATGACCCTGATTTGGACCTGTCCGATGCACGTATGGTTACTTACCAAGGCAAAATGTATTTATCTACCTTGTCACATTTGAGATTGGTATGTAGTGATGATGGGAAGACATTTTATGAGCCCGATGATCTTCCTACACAAATATTCGGGCAAGGACCTTTGGAGACTTATGGTATTGAAGATTGTCGTGTGAGTTTCTTTGATGACCAATATTATCTTACCTTTACACAAGTATCTGAAAATGGGGTAGGCGTAGGTTTGATGTCCACCAATGATTGGAAGAATTTCGAAAGATATGGTATGATCTTGCCACCGCATAATAAAGACTGTGCCTTGTTCGAAGAGAAAATTAATGATACACATTACTGTCTGCACCGACCATCTGGCAAGGATATAGGAGGAAATTTTATATGGCAAGCTTCATCAAAAGACATGATCCATTGGGGCAACCACAAATGTGTCATGAAAACCAGACCTGGTATGTGGGATTGTGCTAGAATAGGAGCGGGAGCTTCACCCATCAAAACAGAAGCAGGATGGTTGGAAATTTACCATGGTGCCGACTTAAACAATCGGTATTGTCTTGGAGCTGTACTTTTTGATCTCCATGATCCATCTATTGTCTTAGCTAGGTCAGTTGATCCAATCTTTGAGCCTACAAAAGCCTACGAAACCAATGGTTTTTTTGGCAATGTGGTGTTTACCAATGGTCACTTTGTAGAAGGTGATAAAATTCAAATGTATTATGGCGCATCAGATGAAGTGATATGCGGCGCGACACTTTCGATCACTGAAATATTGTCCACATTAAATGTATTAGTATCATGACGTCTGAAATAGCATTTTTTAAGTCTCACCCAAAACCCATGCGCGTTTTACTGCTGACTAACCTTATCTATGCATTGGTCATGCCGATCGTGGAGTTGTTTGTTGGCGCCTATATTATGAGAAATTCATCAGATTTGAGCTTGGTTGTAATTTTCCAACTTGCTGTATATACTGGTATTCCCTTGACATTTTTGATCAATGGATATTTGCTCAATGGTGTTAAAATTGCTTGGTTGTATTCCTTGGGCATGTTACTAAGCGGCGTCTCGATGTTTGCTATGATGTCTTTGAATGAGTTGAGCACTTTTGGGATATTTTTTGCAGGTTTGATTATGGGACTTTCCTATGGTTTCTTTTGGGCTAACCGTGATTTTCTGGCACTAAACACCACCAATGACAGTAACCGAAACTATTATTATGGCATTGAAACATTTTTTTATACCATAACAGGAATCCTTGTACCACTTGGTGCCGGTGCTTTTATTGCCGCCACGGACGAAAACAATTGGTTTGCAGGAAATGTAAATGTAGCATATTACTATCTGACCGTATTTGTATTAGTACTTTCTATCCTTGCCTCTATTTTAGTCCATCAAGGTAATTTTCAGAATCCAAAGCGTGCTCCGTTTTTGTTTTTTAAGTTTGACAATCTTTGGAATCAAATGCTCAAATTGTCTGCACTCAAAGGCGTAGCTCAAGGATATATCGTTACCGCTCCTACTATGCTAATCTTGAGCTTAGTGGGCAAAGAAGGCGCCTTAGGACTTATTCAATCCATTGCTGCTTTCTTTTCAGCAATATTATTGTACATCTTAGGTAGAGTCAGCAAACCCGAACATCGATTGACCATTTATTTTGTAGGTTGTATTTTGTTTGTTATTGGTGCAGCATTTAATGCGTTGCTATATTCATCATTAGGTGTAATTTTGTTTATCCTTTGTTTGGTATTTGCCAGACCATTGCTAGATATTGCCTATTTCCCAATACAACTTAAAGTCATCGATATTGTAGCAGCGAAGGAAGGACGAAATGAGTTTTCTTATATTCTCAATCATGAGTTTGGTCTGTATGTGGGACGCTTGTTTGGTTGCGGATTATTTATCCTTTTGGCGCGATATGTCAGCGAATATGTAGCACTGAGGTATGCCTTGCTATTCATTGCTGTGATACACTTAGGCGGCGCATTTATGGCTCAGAGCATCTCTAGGAAAATTAAAATTTAAATCCAACATCAACCATCCAACATCCAAAATCAGAAACATGGCACAAGGTAGATTATATTTTTTCTTAGGTGTATTAACCTTTGTTTTTGCATCATGCAAGGTCAAACAAGAATTGCCTACAGGAGCAACAACTATCAGTCAGATTCATCTCAAACGGGTGGACAAAATGCCTTTTCATCCCCAACCATATAAATACAGGGATTGGCGAAAAACTGCGGTTGATTTTGATAATTATATCTTTGATTTCAAACAGAAAGGACAGTATCTTCCTTTTGTTTGGCTTGATGGCATGAAACGCAACTATCCAGATACGACTTTTGGTATTTATACATCGCTCGGAGATATCAGAATGGGTGCGGCTGTCAATAATGGTGAAAACCACGAAGCACTTGGCGCACTCGGTGCTGTATTGGGTGCTACAATGGTAGGTATAGACAAGAGCGACCAAGATGGACGGAACTATGTACGAATGCTGCGCAATTATTTTGCCAAAGACAATGGTTGGAAAGTTATCCAAAACTTCACTAATAAAGGTGCACATATTGGTGGTGGATATTGCAATGATTTTTGGTATGAAATTCACAATAATGTATTGTTTTATGCTGTAGCAGACAAGTATAAAGACGAAGCAGACTTTGATGATATATTGTATCAGATAGCGGAACAATTTTACAAATCTGACTCCGTAATGGGCAGTAGTTACAGCTATTCTTACTTCGATTTTAAGGAAATGAAAGGTCATGTCAATCACATTCCTACCCAAGAAGATGTGGCTGGCGGATATGCATTTGTACTGTATAGTGCTTATCAAAAATTCGGCGACAAAAAGTATCTTAAAGCTGCTCAAAATGCACTCAATGTACTCTACAACCAAAAAGAAAATAGATATTATGAAGCGATGATGCCTATTGCAGCGCATATAGGCGCAAGAATGAATGCGGAGTTGGGCACAAAATATGACATCAGTAGATATCTCAATTGGACCTTTGATGGTGACGCTGTAGGCCGCGAAGGTTGGGGCGTATTGGCGGATAATTGGGGCGGATACGATGTCAGTGGTCTTGGTGGTAGCACCGTGCACAATGGTGGATATGGGTTTTTGATGAATACCTTCGACCTCATGTTGCCACTGTCAGTAATGGTGCGCTATGATCAGCGATATAGTGATGCCGTGGGCAAATGGGCACTCAATGCGTCCAATGCAGCTAGATTTTGTTATCCTTACGAAATGCCCGACTCGCTGCAAGCCATACCCGAATACAAAGCGATCACCAAAGACGTAATAGCCTATGAAGGTGTCATCAAAGAGTCGATCTATCCAGAGTTTAAGGGTATCACGCCGTTTGCCCAAGGTGACGGACCACTTTGGTATCCCAATATGCCCAAGACTACTATGTTTTCGGTATATGGAAGTGGTCATGTTGGATTTTTCGGTGGCATCATCAGCAATACTAACGTTCCCGAAATCTTGCAAATCAACTGTACTGTGGCCGATTTTTTTGCCAGTCAGAAAAGTTATGATACGTACTTATACTACAATCCTTATGACCAAGCCAAAGATGTTACCATCGATCTCGGCAACAAATCCTATCAATTGTATGATCTGAATACCAAAAAATTAGTGGCACAAAATGCGACTGGAAAGACCAATTTTTCTATTCCTGCACAGTCATCTACTGTACTTGTTTTAATCCCATCTGACCAGAATCTGGAACTTAAAGATGGCAAATTATATGGTGGAGATATCGTAGTGGATTATTGGTTTGGGAGATAAGATACACTAAGATTTTTAAATTTTTACCACTAAGAACACTAAGATTTGCACTAAGATTCACTAAGGTTTTGTAGGATGTTTTGGATTCTTTACCACTAAGGACATAAGGTATTCACTAAGGAGTTATGTTTACCACTAAGAACACTAAGAAAAGCACTAAGATTCACTAAGGTTTTGTTGGATGTATTGGATTCTTTACCACTAAGGAAACTAAGTTATTCAGTAAGGAGTTATGTTTACCACTAAAGGCTCTAAGGTTTACACTAATGGCACAACACCACAGCTGAAGCCATCATCCTAGAAGTGGTCATCTCAGATACAGACATGAATGCCACCTACCATCGAGATATTAAGGTCGTACCCGTCAGCAAAGCATATCAGATAGATGAAGTGGTTGAGTGGGAATGATGGGATTTTTTAAAAGAGTTATGTGGAAAAATAAAATCATCAGTGTTGCTTATAGTCCGTTGACTTTAGTGAACTACTTCTTTCAACATTAACATTTACCCAGACTATAGTCGGCTAGCCAATTGTCGACATTTGATGACCTTTGCCTATTGGTAAAGTCTGTACAAATGGAAGATATATCCGTAAAAATCGGAAAAAGAATTATTACTCTCAGAAAAGCAAAGCAAGAAGGATTATCACAGGAGAAGTTGGCTTATATAGCTGATGTAGACCGCACGTACATGACTGGAATAGAAACTGGAAAACGCAATGTTTCTGTGGTCGTACTCGCAAAAATTGTAAAGGCTCTGGATACAGATCTTGCTTCATTTTTTAACGATGAAAGCTTTAGAGATGGGAAGTAAGCCTACCTATATAGATCTTTTTGCTGGTTGTGGTGGATTATCTCTCGGTTTACATCAATCTGGGTGGAAAGGATTGTTTGCAATAGAAAAAAGTCCTGATGCATTCAAAACTTTGAAGCATAATTTGATTGACAAAAGAAATCACTTTGATTGGCCAGAATGGTTGCCTGAAACAAATTTAGAAATTGATAGTGTTTTAAAAACTTACAAGTCGCATTTACAAGAACTTAAAAATAAAGTTGACCTAGTGGCTGGCGGACCACCATGTCAAGGTTTTTCAATGGCAGGAAGACGAAATGAAAATGACACAAGAAATAATTTAGTTAAGTCATATATTAAATTTATATCCATTGTAAAACCGAAAGTAATATTTTTCGAGAACGTAAAAGGGTTTACTCAAGAATTTAAAAAGAATATTGATAAGGGTAAAAATTATTCTAATTATGTTGTAGATGCACTAAAGAGAAATGGGTATTATGTAAAGGGAGAATTGGTAAACTTTGGTGATTATGGGATACCTCAAAAAAGAACTCGTTTTATTTTGGTGGGAGTAAGAAATGATTTAGAAAATGTAACTAAGTTGACTGCTGAATCCTTCTTTTCTCAAATCAAAGAAAACAGACACTCTTTTCTATCAGGTAAGAATTTAACCGTAAACACAAATCTTCAAGACGCAATATCTGATTTATTAAAATCAAACGGACTTAAAGAATCTCCTGACGCTAAGAGTTTTCAGGCAGGAACATATTCAAAAATTAATGGTACTTATCAATCTTTAATGAGAACTGGAGTAGTTGACTCTATTGCAGACAGTCATAGATTTCCAAAGCATAGAAAAGATATAATAGAAAAATTTGATGTTATCATTAAAAGCTGTCAAAAAAATAAAGATATAGACGCCAAAACAAGAGAACGTTTTAATATTAAAAAACATACTATCATTCCACTGGACGAAAACGATAAAAGCCCAACAATAACAACTCTTCCAGATGATTATATTCATTATTCTGAACCAAGAATTTTAACCGTAAGAGAATATGCCAGAATACAATCTTTTCCGGATTGGTATGAGTTTAAAGGTAAATACACAACTGGAGGTAAGTTAAGAACTCAAGAAGTTCCTAGATATTCACAAATTGGAAATGCTATCCCACCTCTTTTTAGTGAACAAAGCGGTTTAGTTATTAAACAACTTATTTGCTAATGGAAAATCAACTACAGTTTAAAATAAGTGCGGCATTAAAAGATATCATCGGTCGTGACTTGATCAATGATGACTTTATTGCAGTTTTTGAGCTTGTAAAAAATTCTTATGATGCCCACGCTTCTAATGTTGATATAATTTTTGATAAAAGTGGAGACAAATTCACTAAGATTACAATATTGGATGATGGTAAAGGGATGAACTATGATGACCTAATCAATAAGTGGTTATTCGTGGCTTATTCAGCTAAAAAGGAAGGCACAGAGGAAGATAATTACAATTATCGTGATAAGATAAAAGTAAAAAGGGCTTACGCTGGCGCTAAAGGAATTGGAAGATTCTCTTGTGATAGACTAGGAACAAACCTTTATTTGGAAACAATAAAAGATGAAACCAAGGCTAAAGTTGAAGTCTTGATAACAGATTGGGAAAAATTTGAAGATAATTTAAATGATGAATTCGTAAATATTAGTGTACTTCATGATACAATCCCCAAAAGTACCTATAGAAAAGAAAAAGGTACCGTTCTTGAAATTACAAACCTTAGAAGTGAATGGGACAGGGAAAAACTCCTTAAACTAAAAAGTGCCTTAGCTAAATTGGTAAACCCAAACACTAAAAGTTCTGAGGATTCTTTCAAAATTAATTTGATAGTAGATTCTGAGAAAGATGGTGATGAAAAAATACAAGAGGTAGGTAAAAGGAAAAAATTACCCAAAGAAGCCATTTACAAGGATATTGTTAATGGTGATGTAGAAAATTTAATCTTTGAAACTTTAGATTTAAAAACAACAAAAATTACTTCAGAACTTTCTTCTGAAAATAAAAATATAATTACAACAACCCTATATGAAGGAGGAAAAATTGTATATAAAATTCAGGAAGAAAATCAATTGAAAAACCTTAAAAACATTGACTTTACTATATACTATTTAAATCAATCAGCTAAATCTACTTTTACAAAGAGGATGGGGATTGCTCCAATTGATTATGGACATATTTTCGTTTATAAAAATGGGCTAAGAATATTTCCCTATGGAGAACGTGGAGAAGATCCATTTAAAATGGATACACGAAAAACACAAGGTACTAGTCGCTATATCGGAACAAGAGAAGTTATAGGTTACATTGATATTTATGGCAAAAATGAGGAGTTAAGTGAAACTTCTAGTCGTGGCGATGGACTTATTAAAACCCCAACTTATACTGAATTATATGAATGGTTTTATACAACACTTAGGAGGTTAGAGAAGTATGTAGTTGAAATTTCAGATTGGGGTAAAGATTTATCTGGCGATGACTATATTGATTTAGATGAGCATAGTAAAGTATTGGCTTTGCAATCATTAGTTACCAATCTAGCAAAATCTAAAAATCTAATTTCAATTGAATATTCAGAAGATTTATTTCAAATTTTAGAAAGCAAACAAGAAAATTCAGCTAGAAGTGTACTTTCTGACATAAAAAAGAAAATTACAGAAGACAATTTTGATAAGAATGAAATTTTAAAAGGCATAGAAAAAGCTGAAAAGAAAATTTCAACATTAGAAAAAATTAAAGACGAATCTGATGAATATGCTTTTAAAGAGGGCATCAAAAATGAAGAGTTATCAAATGAACTAGAGGCAGAAAAGAAAAAAGGCTCTTGGCAAGGAGCTTTAATAGGGACAGACAAAGAGAGAATAATAGGACTACAGCATCAAATATTTCATTCATCAAGTCGAATAAACAGGAATATTAAATTGCTATTGAAACATTTAAATCCAAATTCTATAGATGATACAACTCGGAAGCACCTTACAGTTATAGCTCTTGAGTCTGCAAAAATTAATTCAATTGCAAACTTCGTAACCAAAGCAAACTTTAATCTAAAAGCAAGTGAAATAGAAAGAGATATTGTGGAGTTTATGATTGGCTATTTAAATGAAATCTATATTGCCGATGATAGAATTATCGATTCGCAATTAAAAATTGAAGTAAAAACAAAAGGTGAGATTGAGTATGTAAAAGAAATTCGCCCATTAGAGATAACAACGCTAATTGATAATTTAATTTCTAATTCAGAGAAAGCAGGAGCAAGTAAAATATCATTTACTTTTTCAAAGAAGAAAGACAACTTACTTATCGAAGTTGCAGACGATGGTAAAAAGGGGATAGAGAAAGAAAATCTTAAAAAAATATTTGAGCTAGGTTATACGACAACAGGTGGTTCGGGAATAGGACTTTATCAAGCAAAAGATATAGTTGAAAAATTAAGTGGAGAAATTGTTGCTGAATCAACAAAAGGAGTTGGAACAACATTTAAAATAACAATTTAATATGAAGTTAGATTATAAAATCTTATGGTTAGATGATAAAATGGATGATATTCTTAGAGATCAATATGATGATGAAATCAAGTATCATTTAATTGAACAAGGTTTTGAACCAATAATTATTACTGTAAAAAACGAAATAGATTTTTTCAAAAATCTTGATGATACATTTGATTTGATTCTAACTGATTATCATCTAAATGATACTACTAATAATACAAGAGATGGAGATTTAATTATCAAAGAAGTACGCGAAAGGAATTCTATTTTTACTGAAATAATGTTTTATTCAGCCCAAGGAGAAGTAGTCGATACTGTTAAGCTTGATAGAATAACCTTTGTTGATACCAGAAAGAGTACAATTAGAAATCATAACGAAGCAGTTATTGATAGGGCAATAAAACTAATAGATCTAACAATCAAAAAATTTCAGCACATTGTTGCGATGAGAGGAATGATTATGAATGAAACAAGTAGTTTGGATGTTGAAATGATGGAATTATTGATTAGTTTAATTAATCAAAAAGGTGAAGAAAATGTCATTCCTGTAATAAAAAATAAATATAAAGAAACAAATAATCAGTTCAATGAAAATATTGAAGAAATAACTGATATTTCAATTATTTTACAGAAAATTGGCTCTGAACATAGATGGCGTGCAATAGTTAGAAATTTAGAGAAAGGTGATATTAAAAATATTTTTAGTCATTATAAAAATGAAATAATTGATGAACGTAATCGATTTGCCCATGCTGTATTAGAGGAAAGTGAAGACGGGAGAAAATACTTTAGACATAAAGAATTTGGGATAGATTTTAATGTAGATAAATGTAAAGAGATTCGTATTAACATTTTAAAGCATAAGTCGAATATAGCTGCATTAAAAAAGAAATTAAATGCCTAAAAATCTGTGGTCCCGCGAAGAGCTTATATTAGCATTTAACCTTTATTTAAAAATACCATTTGGGAAGATTTCATACAGGTCACCTGAAGTAATATATTTAGCTGAGTTAATTGGGAGATCTCCGAATGCTGCTGCAATCAGATTGGCTAATTTTGCAAGCGTAGACCCTTTCATCAAAATCGTGGTATCAAAGGAATGGATGGTGGTAGAAACCAAGTCCAACCAATTTGGGATGATTTCTTCCACAATCAGGAAGCATTGGTATTTTTAAGCGAACAAATATTAGCTGAAAATGAAAATTCTACAATTGAACAGAAATATCAAAAGGAATTATTGGAAATTCCAGATTTAGTAGGAGAAACGAAAATCAGAGCTGTAAAAACCAGAGTCAATCAATATTTTTTCCGGCAAATGGTCACGGTAAATTATTCAGGAAAATGTACCATAACAGGTATAGATATTCCAGAATTACTTTTTGGAAGTCACATTATTCCTTGGTCACAAAATGAAAAAGAAAGACTTAATCCAGAAAACGGTATTTGTCTTTCAGCTCTATATGACAAAGCATTTGATAAAGGACTGATTGGGATAAATAGTCATAACAAAATAATTATATATTCTAAACTCAAATCCTATGCTACAAAAGAATATTATAATCAACATTTTAAAAGCATTGAAGGTCAAAAACTTCTTTCTCCATCAAAATACCCTCTAAAAAAAGAATTTTTGGAATTTCACTTAGATACTATTTTTGATAGAGTTTGATTCACAAACAAAGACCGCAAATAGTGTCCGTGGTTTTTAATTTGCACATAACATACAATGTTTCGAATATCGGAACGTCAATTTTCCGAAACGGTGTCTCGGAAATTATAAGACCAAAATGATGCAACCTAAAACCCAACAACCATGAAACCAACATCCTCATCCACGGTGCTTAAAATATGCTCTTTATCTCAAAAGCTTGGGCCTTAATATGATGTGTATACCTTGGACTTTAGCTGACATGGTCAAGTGCACTTCAACTAAAACAAATTTTTTTAGCAATTATCTACCTTCACCCAACACTCTTCATTTTTTCTTCTATCACTTGTCGCTCTGATGGCAAATGTACAAGCGACAATGCTTTTTCGTAGCTAGCTTTGGATGCAAGCTGTTGGTTATTTTTGGCATAAAAATCTCCTAAGGCCGTGTGGTACAAGTAATTGTCATCCATATCTTTTATGTTTAGTAGAGCTTCTACGGCATCATTGGCACCTTTGGCATAGGCTAGGGCAATGGCGCGATTGAACAATATAATGGAAGATGGCTTTATCTGATGTAGTAAATCATAACAGTAGATTATGGCTTTAAAATTGGTTTCCTTAAATGATTTTGCGGATGAATGATACGAAGAGATCGCCGCTTCTAGATGGTACTCACTGATGCCCTTGCCTTTGCTCGATTCTCTTAAATGCACATGACCTAAGTTTATCAAGGGGCGATTCCATAAGCTTCGATCTTGATCTTCGAGTAAAATGATTTTTCCTTCTGGGTCGACTCGGGCATCAAATCGCGCCGATTGAAAACAGATCATTGATAAAAGTGCATGAGTTTTTGGCAAGTTTCCAGTTTCACTTTGCGCAAGCAAGACACACAGGCGCATGGCTTCTCCACACAAATCCTTCCTTATGATCGCATTGTCAGTACTCGACTTATATCCTTCGTTGTATAACAAATATATAGCTTGGAGCACAGAATCTATCCGTGGTAAAAGGGCTTCGCCAGATGGTACTTCAAGTGAAAGTTGTGCATTTCTGATCTTTTCACGTGCCCTGAAAATACGCTTATTGATGGTCTCTTCTGTTTGCAAAAAGGCCGTGGCTATCTCCTTGACATTCAAGCCACACAAGGTCTTTAATACCAATGGCAATTGTTGGTCCGCCACAAGATCAGGATGGCAGCAAACAAACATCATTCGCAATTGGGCATCTTGGATTTCATGTTCTACAAATAGTTCGTCCAACCACAGTTTATTATTATGTTCTCTCATGAGCTCTATCGCCACATTTGGAGCTATGAATTCTGTAAAGTTTCGCTCGCGGCGCAGGAAATCTATCGTCTTGTTTTTTGCTACTCTGTAGAGCCAAGCACTTGGATTCTCTGGTATCCCATTCAGCTTCCATGTTTCAAGGGCTGATATCAAGGTCTCTTGTACGATGTCTTCCGCAATTTCTATTTGATCTAGCCCAAATAACTTTACCAAAACAGCGCACATCTTTCCCGACTCATGCCGAAAAAGATGTGCACATGTTTCATTTATTTGATGAAAATTGCCCACTAATAAACTTGGATACGGCGTACCTCGACAGTGCCTTCATGATCATAGATCGGGCAACCATATGATAATTCGACAGCTTCATCCATACTCTCAGCTTCCATCAGCAAATATCCACTTACCAATTCCTTTCCTTCGGTAAAGGGACCATCTGTAATGACTCTTTTTGATCCTCGGATGGTTTTTCCTTTTGGATCTAGTGCATCTGAAGAAATAAACTTGCCTTGTGCTGCGATACCACCAATCCATGCATCCCATTTGGCAAGTTCTGCTTGCATATCTTCAGGTGACATCGTGGCGTAAACTTCCTCTACCATCGGAACATTGTGAAATACTAACATATACTTTTCCATTCTATTAAAATTTGTTTGTTAAAAAATGATGATTCAAAAGTGTTCAAATGTAAACACATCACTATGTCGAACGAGCTACACTCTATCGGACAAAAATACACAAGAATTTTTTCAAAATTTTTCAAAAAGATCAATCTTGGTCTTAAGACATCGTAGTTCAATGGTATTTTAGTTAATCCAACCTTACAATATACCCATTCAGATGTATTCATTCCCACTTCAGTTATGTAATTGGTTGGTAATTGTTGTCCGCAGTTAGGATTGAATAAATTTGTATATCCAATAACAATAAAATTTTAAATCATGATAGCAAAAATGGGTTCATTTTTAAGTAAGATTAGTACATTATTTACAGCCTTATCTATGATTTTCGCCATTAGTGGAATGCAGGCTCAGTATTTCAAAACCAGCTTTAGTTTTGATCAAACTACTAATGTATTGAGTTTTTTTATCAAGCCAACAGGTGGTTCTATGTCGACAGATATTGGTAGTTTCCAATTTGATGTGACATATCCACTTGGGTCTGTGATCAATTTTGGGTCAGTCGATAATAACACGGCTGTTTTTCCTAATTTGAATGTTGTAGAAACCAATTTATTTACACTCAACAACGAATGGGTCAAAAGATGGGAGCATCATGGATTAATCCCTTTCCAAACCTATACCTTAAATCAAGAATATTTGGTGTTTTCTGTGGTAGTAACAGGAAGTGGCACTTTCAATTTGTCATACAAATCAGATTATTCAAATTTTGATCCTGTTTTTACTGTAAATAGCGATGATGGAACAATTCTTTGGGATATTAATGCACCTTATGATGTTTACTATCCTACTCAATTACAATCTGGAAATATTATTTATATGAACTTAAGCGTTACGTTGCCAGTAGAATTAAGTCATTTCGATTCAAAAGTGATAGACAAAACGGTGCTTTTGACATGGGAAACAAAAAGCGAAACAAACTTATATGGTTTTGAGATTGAACGATCCTATGATGGGATAAACTTTGATAAAATTGATTTTCAAAAAAGTCATGGTGGATCATTTTTGACTTCTTATAGTTTTGAAGATAAAGATAAAACGCTGAGCTCAGAAAATTACTATAGATTAAAAATGGTGGATTTTGATGGTTCGTTTGAGTATTCTAATATTGCCTTTGCAAAAATTCAAGATTCTGAACCAAACATAGCGATTTCGCCCAATCCAGCAGGCAATCAATTTCAAGTGTATTTAAATTTAGTAAAAGATGACTTCGTAACACTTGATATTCTTGATTTACAGGGAAAATTAATTATTAATAAACAAGCCAATTTTTTGGCTGGACATTATAATTGGGATATCAACACAGATCTCCTTGAAAATGGAAATTATATTGTTCGTCTGATTTCATCAGAACAAATTATTTCAAAAAAAATCACGATTATCAAGTAAAAACTTTCCAATTTCAACAAACTAAGATGGTCTAATTCTGCGGAATCTCAATAATATTACCTACTTTCCGCAGATTTAATATAATAAATCTGCGGAATCTATCATTTTTTACCCATTTTCCGCAGGTAAAGGTTATCAGTGCTGATGAATGGCCGCACAATTGTCTTTACTAATTAGTGAATTTTTTATCAAAACACTCACTTTTGTCGATCGTAATCGCAAATAAGTATGTATATTTGCGATTATAACCGCAAATAATGATAAAAAGAGCACTTTTTGAAGCAATTAAAACAAAAATAGACTTTAAAAAAGCCATTATTCTTTTGGGTCCTAGGCAAGTGGGCAAGACTTTTTTAATTCAAAAGATAACGGAAGAGGTGAAATTACCTTATTTGATGGTCAATGGAGACAATCCGGCAGACAGGCTGCTTTGGACTAATCCTGACTTTCAATTGGTTCGATCTTTAATTGCCCCTTATCGGTTGATCGTAATAGATGAGGCCCAGCGTATAGAAAATATAGGCCTTACGGTAAAAATGATGGTAGATGCCAAGATGGATAAACAAGTTATCATCACCGGATCATCAGCGCTCGGACTTGGAGATACCATCCAAGAGCCGTTGACTGGACGAAAATGGGAATTCACTATGTTTCCGATAGCATGGTCAGAACTCAAGGAGACCTATACGTTGGCAAAATCCATTCCTATGCTTGAGCAACTTTTGGTTTATGGCAGTTATCCAGAAATAATCATAGAAAATGAAAAAGAAGAATTGCTCAGTTCTTTATCTGGAAGCTATCTTTATAAGGATATTTTGGAGCTTGGAGGCATCAGAAAACCGGAAGTATTGATACGATTGCTTCAAGCATTGGCATGGCAAGTAGGTAGTGAAGTCTCTTATAATGAACTTTCCAAAACTGTTGGTATTGATAGGGAGACTGTGGTAAGTTACATAGATTTGTTGGAGAAAAGCTTTGTAGTCTATCGTTTGAGTCCTCTATCACGCAATGAACGAAAGGAAATCTCCACTTCAAGGAAAATTTACTTTTATGATAATGGCATTCGCAATGCAATCATCAATAATTTTAATCCTATAGAACAGCGAAATGATGTGGGTGCCTTATGGGAAAACTATTTTATTACTGAAAGGCTGAAATTAAATACATATCAAAAACTTCCTGTAAAAAGTTGGTTTTGGCGAAGTAAGATGCATGCCGAAATTGATTATGTAGAAGAAGGAAGCGATGGTTTTACCGCTTTTGAGTTAAAATGGAATGATAAAAAAACATCCAAATTTAGTACAACATTTACAGATTTTTACCAGCCCAGAGAGACTTTTATTATCAATAAGAGCAATTTCTGGGACCAGCTGTGAAGCCTAATTTTTTATCAAAATAGCCACGGTTATCGATCGTAATCGCAAATAAATATGTTTTTCAGCGATTATAACCGCCAAAAACAATAATTATTAATCTTACTCAAATCTTCTGATCGCATCAATAGTAGTTGGTGACCAAGATGCTTTTTAAAAAGTCGGGACTGTATTGAACCACTTTACGGTTATTCACCATATTTCCACCAATCACGGCAATTCATAAGGTGTTATTATAATTTAACACCTAGCGCTTTGGACTTCAAATAGATAATAATATTTGAGTAAACTATATTTATCAATTTGGTGTTAAGATTTGGCTTATTAGTTTTTTAAAACTTGAATGATCTTTATAAAACGTTAGAAACTCTTTTGTATTTGGAGATGGTGATTTATCTAGTTTGGTTATTAAATCGTAATAACATTCCATTATTTTCTTAAAATTCACAGGTGTTTTTTCTTTTTTATCTAAATTAGAAAAAATTACCTCAACTAACATTTTTAAAGCTGTATTGTGCAAAATAGAGGCATCTTTAACTGTAATAATACTTTCAATAAATCTTGTAAAAACACCATATTCATTATTTATCAAATTTGCACAGCTTTGACCGAGAGCATTGATATCTAATAATTCTTGGGACATTCCCATATGCAGAACTTCAGCAGCTTTGATCCTAATCTCTTTATTATCCATAAAAAAACAACATGCAAATAAGTTCATTCCATAATACCGAAGTTTAAATTCACTCCTTAAAACAACATCCAAAAATCCGAACATACTATTTTTTGATGCAGCAGCTAATTTACAATTTGCTATTAAAATTTTGTTTGCTAGCGCTTCAATGTTTTGGGGCATTAAACTCTCCCAATAATATACTGACCCCTTGTCATAAAATGCATAGCTCCAATAATCATCTCCAAAATTAAAAACATCTAATCCGTAAATAAAAGGTAAAGGAACTTTTTTATAATTTGGGTTTGATATGGTCATTTCTCTCCATTGATTTGCCATCATTTTTTGCGTTCTATAATCCTTCCACTCATTTTTTTTGATAGAAAAAACAAGTGGTGATAAATATGGCTTGCCAAAAAACGGAATATAATTTAGATTTGTTTCATTTAGTTTCTCAAAATTTTCATCAGGATAGAAGGTAGTAGCTGCCATAGCCCATAAAGCTAATTTGTCTTCAGAGATGTTTTGGATCTTAATAAATGATTTTATTCTGTCAAAAAGTGATTGCTCAGTAAATGTCATTTCTTTATTTAAACCTAAGCAAAACTCAAGTAACGCTTTTTTTTCAAAATCCAATTTAAATAATAACGGTTTTAATTCCTCTATGTTTTCTCTTGGCATCCTACTGATTGCGACTGATAGATCTGTTGGATTAACAGGTTCATTTGCTTTTTCATAAGCCAGAAGCCTTAAAATAAGTTCTTTGGGTTCTATCCAGTAAGGATAATGTGTTGGCAAACATAATAAAGGTAAAGAACTACCTGAAATTATTTTACTGTCAGCTACTTTTAAGAGCTCAATGATGACATCAGTGGTTTTGATCTTATGGTATGATGATTTTCTAATGGTCCCAGGAGAATTAAAGTTTCTTATTTTAGAAATGAAATATTTCTTTAAAATTTCATGTGATTCAATTTCGTAATAGTGATTTTCGAGTTGCTTTAAATAAGATGTGACTTGGTCTCTGAAATCAACTGGGAAAATATTTCTCTTAGTAACCAATGAATTTAAAAGTATTTCGCCTTCAAACATTTCTTCGCACAAGATGAAATTACCAAACTGAAACAGTAATTCATTCCATGTTTGTGGTAACTTAATAGGTCTAATTAGTTTTTTATTATTTGATGTTTTGAAATTATAATCTACAGTTTCGATTTTTTCTTCGAGTTCTGTCATCACAAATTTATCCATTAACAATTTGGAGTTACCCAACATTAATGGTTGGTAGTCATTGATTTTAGCCCTTAGTTTTACATCGTTGAAGTCTCCTATTTTATTGATAGATTTTGAAATCCGTTCTTGCAAATCCATATCTTGGATAACAAAACCGTCACTTAACATTTCGGAAATCTGAGGTGCTAATTGCGGCTTACTTTTTGCTATTTTCTCCAAATGTGGTATTAATCTTTTTATGCCTGTTTTACAATCGTCTCGATAAAAAACTGGACCAACCCACTCCATAAATTCATCTATGAGGAAATCTTTGTGCAAGATTACAGATTTTAACATATCTAATCCAAAATTTACAATTGGTGTATGTGTTTGTTGTAAAAAAGGAAAAATTGTTCTTTGATTATTAATGATTTCAGTATCAGTGATATGAATACTTTCTAACAGTTTTTTAAAAAAAGTTTTTGTACCATTATTCCATTCTTTGGATTGAGTTGACAATGCACCAGAAACTACAAGATCTCTTGAAATTTTATTTTCATTTAAAAAAAGTAAAAGGCCCTGATGCCATAATTTATATTCAGTATAGGACTTATCATTATTTTGTATATGAAAACTATTGTTATTGATATTGGTTTCATACTCAAATAATAATGGAATGTCACGAGTTAATGCTACACTATCTTCCAAGAAAGATTTAATGAATTCACTTTCTTTTGAGTTGTTTTTATGATCTCTTTGATTAGCTAAATTTAAAGCATATAGCTCAGGGTTGAATTTTATTATTCCTTCTTTTTCTAAAAATCTTAAAGCTTTGTATGGAACTACGGACCAATTGTTTCTCCTGATTTGCCCCAGAAGAAATTCTTCAACCCATGTCGGTTTTGAATTTCTTATTAAGTTTCTAAACCTATCGTTATTTAATATTTCTTGAAATGCACTATATACATCCCATTGACTATTTATTTCTTTTAAATCCCCTACGGCCACTAAAAATAAAAGGAGTATCTCTCTTTGCTTATCATCAGCACGGTAGCCCCAATTATTTTGACCAAACTTAAAAACACTTTCTTTTCTTAAGTCTACATAATCTAACCAATATTTTCTTTGGCTTTTTACAAGTTTTCTGAGTTCTATAATATTACCTTTTGTACTTTTATCTAAAAAATCTTGTACTCCGTTTACATTTTTAGTGAAAATTAGAAGCTTAAGTTCATCTTCCAAATTTTTCTTAGTATCAATTTTTTCTGTAGTTTTATTATCATTATTTTTATTTGCAATAATGACTTCACCAGACTCAGAGTAACCTTTCTTGATTTTTTCTGATATTAATTTTAGTGCTTCTTTTTCAGCTATTTCGACCGTTTCAAATTTTTTTAGCAATGTAGTTCCTGCGGTTCCATTTTTGCCATAAGTGATAATTACATCTGTTTCATTAGTTTTTATATTCCAAAATTTATCAGAATTGTCATCAATATATTTTAAATGTTTAGATATCATTTTTCAAAATTATTTTTGCTTAGTTTTACTGCTAAAATATGTTTACAAATACCTCTGTTGCCTTGATAGCTTGTCCACCACTGACATGTACATTTTGACTGATTATCTTGGATAATAACTTTATGTGTAGAGTCTGTTCCTTTAACATGTGCTTCGGTATATTCAGGTCGATTGACAATGAATTGAATATCATCAGTTGCCAATATTTTTTTTGCATTTTTTAATCTTGGATTTAATGTAAGCATTCGGTCATATTTGAAAGGTAATCTCCTATAGAAATGTTCTTTTTGTTCCAGATCATAACCCAATAGTCCAATGGATGATAAATTGGCAGTCAGAGTGTCCATGGTTATAAGCTCAATGTCATTTTCTATCGAAAACCATGTGGGATCAAAACTTTCATTTGATTTTAAAAGATGATTTAAACCTGTTATGTATTCAATGGGAATATCATGTTGGATGTTTTCAAATACCTTGCCTTCACCAGAGAAGCCCCTATTACTATCTGGAGATAATGCTAATAGCAATTGCATATTTTCAAAATCACAAACGATGCTGCATGTTTGTCCATCAGAATTCACATACCAATACATTTGTGTGATTAGTGGTAATAGGTTTTCTATTAATCTCAAGCGATGAATACCTCCTATTCTTACAGATGGTTTTGAATCAATGGTAGACAACGAATATTTCCCTAATCTATTTATTAGAAAAAAGTCACCTTTAACATTACCTTTTGGAAGCGTTTGAAAAATTTGAATGGACTGAATTTTGTTGGTCTTAAATACAAGCTCCATATCTGATAAATAAAGCTGAACACTCGAAAGACCTTTTATCCAACGATCAGGTAATTTGACCTTTCTTTCAATGGCCTTTGTCCGTTCTGTGATTACTTGCATTTCTTTATCACCTACCGCTAATGTGACTCTTTCGTTTTTCTGAATCATGTTGAAGGCATTGAGCATTGGCTCATTAAAATCAACATTAGTTGTTCCCGAAGCTATAAACTCGCCATCTATTGCTTGTGGTTTCATATCTAATCTCGTATAAACACCATTACATGAAGAAAAACCTTCAAACCTTATTCTTTCATTTCCCGCGGTAACTATCGGATCTCTTAAACTCGCGGGTAAGGGACCAAAACTTGATCTAACAACTTTTGAAATAGTCATCCAACAACGTGCAGTTAAATAGGGATCGATTAAATTGCCCCAAAAGAAGCATGGAATTTCATTTATTTCTGGCAACTCACAACTATGAGATAGAGCTAAATTCTGAATACCACTATTTGTCGTTATAGTCGAAGTCTTATTAAAATCATATTGTAAATCTGTCATTTATAATATTTTAATCATGATTCATTTTGGTCCATCGTTAATATTTCATTTGTTAAAGCCTGAAACGTCGTACAAAATTACAAAAATAATTTAAAGGTGAAAGCTTAAAACTTATGTAGCAAATATTTTGGTTTCTGCCACTTTATTTATATTCGCATCATGTATATTTACTGAACTAGAATAGATTGAAGATATAATGGTGACTATAAAATCGTCAAAGAAAGTCGCTAGTTGGTTAAGGATTGGAACTTACAAGTAGATAGATGGTACGCCACGACCGTTGGAAAAGGTGGATATGGATGTTTTGGTGTATGAGTTCGTCGGGATTAGTGGTTTGTAGGGCAAATTAGATATTTAATCTGCTCAATCAAGACTTTTTTATTATTCTGATAAGGATACTGCATTGTACTTGAAAGCTCCGACGAACAAAATATCCCAATATTACGCAATCTATCATTTTTTACCCATTTTCCGCAGGTAAAGGTTATCAGTGCTGATGAATGGCTGCATAATTGTCTTTACTAATTAGTAAATTTTTTATCAAAATAGCCACGTTTATCGATCGTAATCGCAAATAAATATGTTTTTCAGCGATTATAACCGCCAAAAACTATAATTATTAATCTTGCTCAAATCTTCTGATCGCATCAATAGTAGTTGGTGACCAAGATGATTTTTGTAGCTTTTCGTAGTCATAACATACGATCTTGGCAGTGATGATAGCAGCGACTTTATTGTATCTCTGGCTCACAATGATCTGCTCTGTCTTGAAGCTAGTCTCATCTATAGTCTCCATCATACATCGAGTCCCAACCCAGATTTTATCTGGATACGTCAATGGATAAATGAACTTCACAAAGGTATCCGCCAGGATGATATTATCACCACCTTTATGAAATCCCAATCCAATATCGTCCATATACTGGATACGGGCAGATTCAGCATATCGGAGGTACATGATATTATTGACATGTTGCGCAGCATCTTGGTCTCCCCAAGCCACTTTGGTTTCGAAAATGCTTTTAAAATCTTT